>CERC01023382.1_pt1 | contig 65211 bp, 58 predicted proteins | sample 530921 | NCBI WGS metagenome assembly CERC01 (sample SAMEA2621099, study PRJEB7988) | marine metagenome | isolation source: saline water (ENVO:00002010), including
TCAATTACAGCCGGTAACTGAATCGCATCGTCAGCTGCGGCTGCCACCTCATCTGCACTGCGTGCAGCAGGTGCTGAATCCATGACCGTTACAGCTGTTGGTCTATCAGGAATCACGGCGGGTAAATTATCTGGATTAACTCTACTTACTTGCGCCGGACGTACTCTATTGGCCGTCCCCACATCATCAATTACAGCCGGTAACTGAATCGCATCGTCAGCTGCGGCTGCCACTTCATCTGCACTTCGGCCAGCTAAAACAGCAGCTTCGTCACTTACCGCAATTGCAGTAGAACTCTCAGGAATAACGGCAGGTAAATTATCAGGGTTAGTTCCTCTAATTGTATCAGGAACAGTCTTTGCTGCGTCAGAGACTTCATCTGCAGCTCTAGGAACTATAGAAAGAACTTCATCTGAGGCAATTCTGGCAGCATCACCAACCTGTCCAAACATAGCTGGACCGATGGAGTCGACATCGACCTTGGCGACATCAGAAACAACTGCTGCTGCGGCAGCAGCTTCTCCGGCATCTTCTAATCTTGCAACATTATTGGGATTAACTACTAAATCAGCATTTCGAACACCAAGAGTTGTAGTATCAACAGCTTCATCAATTGCACCTGCTAACCTAGCTCCGGTACCAATGGCTCTTCGAGCTAGCCCTAAACCAACAGCATCAGGAATGGCCAATGCAGCTTCGGCAACAAGAGCATTTCTTGCATCCATTCTGTTTTCACGAGCTTGAATAGCATCACGGGCCGATCCCCAATCTGTTACGGCCATAGCGTTGGCATTATTTTCGAGAACTTTAGATTGTTGATGCTTTAAATAAGCATCATGAACGATAAGTCCGGAACCACTTGCAACAGCTCCAGCCCCGGCAACAGCACCAACACCGGTAGGACTCGTGATAACACCACCAATAACCCCACCTAAGATTAGGCCTAAACCAACAACTTGCTTACCCGAAATTCCACCTTGTCCGGGAGGATCCTCTCTATAAAGAGAACAAATACCAGCCTGTGTAGATTCAATTTCTTCTTCAGCTTGACCTGTGCTACTGGCACGAGAGGCCATACTCTTCAGCATTCCAGGCATCATAGCCGAATAATGATGGAGACTCTCCCCTTCATTATCGCAAATCGCACTTAAACTTGCATCTAACTGAGACAGATGACCTGAAACTTGATCTTTAGCAGATTGTTTCACATTCTCATCTTCCTTTACCTTAGAAAGATAATCTGCAAATCCTGCTTCTTCATCATCATAAACAGCTTGAAGAGCCTCTTGTCTCTTTTGAGCAAAACTCTTCGTTTCATCTGAATTTCCATCAATACTAGCAATGAGTTTACTAGTAAGATCCTCCGAACCTTCAACATTGAGAATATTATCCATGAAAGGATTTGATTTTATTTGTAAATTAACCCAATCAAATACTTCAAAATCATTCTCAAGTTTAAAGATGGTGGGAGCTTCATTCATAATATCTTCAAGCTTTGCCTCTGCTTGAAGTTTTTGAACTTCTAATTGCTTTTGGTCATCTACAATTTGATGAACCCGATTAATTTCTTCTTCAGATGGAATATAACCTAATCCGCTAAACGCATCGGCCATTTCATCATCTTTCGCTTCAATTTCACCTTGGATTCGGGTCACTTCATCTAGGTAATGTTTGGCAATGAGTGCTCTACTTGCGGAGTGAGCTAAATAAGTTTCTTGAAGTTGCTTATTTTCATCTTCGGACATTTCATCAGGAACTTCATCAATGCGACTTTCAACCAGCGCTGCATACTCGGGATATTTATCTTTTTTACTCTCAAGACATGATTTAAATTCATCACTGATTTCTGGAAGACCTTCAAAAAGTCCTTCATACTTTTGACGAGAGTCGAGAACACCTTGAGCAGAGTGAAGGAGCATTTGCTCTCTTGCGCGGTGGCGATTTTCTTCGAGCATAATACTGTTAATTCTTGCGTAATCAGTAGCGATATCCTTAACTTCTACGGAAACTAGTCCAACACCTTCCACACAATCACTGTAGGCCATACTTTCATTTTCTTCTCCAAAGTAGGTTGCTACTGTACTCTCTTCGATTTCTGGATAATAAGAACAAAAATCAGGAATCCCCTCGGGGTCGACATTATCGTCGAAATGAAAATAATCATCTGAACGAGACTCAGAAAATAGAGGTGCATTAGCCGGATTGTTTTGAAGTTCATCTATCTTGGCCAGTAACTCTGCCAAGTTGGTTTGAACTGTAGACTTATATTGGTCTTTCCATCCAATAAGACCTGAGTATGAGGAAACGCTATTTCTAAAGTTATCAACGAGCTCTTCTCCTAATGCAGACTTAATCGGCTCTCTTTTAATAAAGTAATCTAAACGTCTTCTATCCGCTCTATCCATAGATGCATAATCTTGAGTTGCATCTGGAAGAATAAGTCTTCTTTCACTATTGTAGAGAAAGAAGTCACCGGCAAAAGCATTCATCCCCATCGAAAAGATGGTTAGAGTGCAAATTAATTTTGAGATAAACTTTTTCACGTTTTAAAATCCCACCAAGTAAAGAAGACAAATATAGTCTTCTATATTCTTATCGTATGATGGGACCTAAAAACTTAGGAGATCTTTTGAGCGACTCTTAAAAATCGTCCTCATTATAAGGACTTAGAGGATTTTTAACTTTTTTTCATTTGCCCAATAAAATGGGCAATTTCACAGAATTTATTTCCAAGGAAGAATGGGTACGGAGGAAATGGCATTCTTGGGTGAACCTTCAATGACTCGATCACTATAAACGAGATAAATGAGAGTATTTCTTTTCGAATCATAGAATCGAACAACTTGCATCGATTTGAATATGAGAGAAGTCTTCTTTGTAAAAACCCTCTCCCCTTGCTTTAATTTCTTTTTAAATGTTATGGGTCCAACTTGGCGACAAGCAATTGAAGCATCCGACTTATCTTCGGCCAGACCTAATGACCCCTTGATTCCTCCAGTTTTGGCCCTACTCAAATGACAGGCAACACCTTCTACAATAGGATCATCAAAGGCTTCAATGACGATTTTATGGTTTGCACCCAATAGTTTAAATGCAGTATCCACACTTCCTATTTCTTCCGCCTTCAGGCTATTAAGACTCACTAAGGAAAATAGAGACACGAAGAAAATTAGGCTTAAATAATTCATAAGGGGTTTCCTCTATTGCTAACTTTTGGTTAAATGAGTGAATTAATATTAAATCAAACTCATAACGTATTTTTACAGGATATTTATGGAAAATAAACTACTCGATCAAATAAATGCAGATATTAAAGAAGCCATGAAGGCTAAAGAGAAAGAAAGGCTTCAGGCCCTTCGTTATTTAAAGTCCATGCTAATGGAGAACTCCACTTCCCAGAAACCAGTGCCAGAAATGGATGTCGTTATAAAGCATGACAAGAAATTAAAAGATTCTCTTCATAATTTTCCTGAAGAGCATCCCATGCATCAGCAGACTTTATTAGAAATAAAGGTCATGGAAAAATTTCTACCTCAACCCCTCTCGGAAGCGGAAGTTCAAAATATTATAAACGACATCAAAAGCAAGCTCGACAGTCCTAATATGGGAGCAATTATGAAAGAGCTACAGCCACAGATAAAAGGTCGTTTCGATGGAAAAAAGGCCAGCCAAATGGTGAAGGACTCTCTTTAAGAGTTAACCTTTACAAGAAAAATAAATGGGAAAATGATCGGAGACGACCTCTCTAAAATATCTATAGTAGCTGTCGTCTTCGAGTTGTTGTTTAAAAACTTTTGAATCAAAGTCTTCAACTTCCTCTTCGATATTATTCTCTTCAACTTCTATACTATCTCTTTTGATCGTAAAGGTATTCTTTAGTTTTTTTGTATAATCAGATAGTTTCTTTTTTCTTACTCTTTCTTGAGAATAATCAACATTATTCGTTCCTCGAACCCGATAACGATAGTCCTTATCAATAATCTTACGAATATTACCTTTAAGAAAGCTTCCCACACGGGCAGAGAGCTGACCATTTGATTTTAAACATTCAGAAGTTTCAGACTCATCGAGAACAATGTGATCATAATCACTGGCCACTCCCTGCGTCTCCTGACCATCTGCTAGAAATCTCTTTGGACTCAAAGTCGTAGGCTCATCCACATAGAGCTTTCCTCCAGGGAAAGATTTTAAAAGTGTACTCCACTGCTCATTGGAAGATTCAAGGTTAGTATCCCCTAAGAAAATAATGTCCTTTTCTTTGGACTCTTCTCGAATCTTGTTCATCATTCCTAGTATAACTTTCATCTCGGCCAAGCGAGCGAAATTAGCTTTATTAGCACCTGTCCCTAATTCCTTATAATCTGAAATTCCAAAGCTAGGTTTTAAGACCCTCTCCATTCCCCCTTCATCTACAGGAGTATTGAAAACAATATGAGAAGTAAGAATACTGAAATCAAAGCGACCAGCTTGAAAAGAACCTAAGAATGGACGACGGGAAAAAACCTGACGGATGCTTTCACCATACCAACTCTTCGTTAGTTTAGGATAACAAGCATATGAGGTACCGTGACTCTTCTTTTTAAATTTCTCACAGTGTTCATTAACAATGGGCTTAACGTGAGAAGCACGGTAATAGAAGCCTACCAGTTCCTGAGTATAGTTTTCATCTGCAGCTTCTCCGCTTGGTGCTAAAACGAGTGACCAACTAGGATCAATTTTTCTCAATTCATTAAGAACACGTAAATAACCAGGGTCTCTATAAAGATCACCAGCTTTTCTCACCTTTTCTTTAAGCTCTTTTAATTTCTGAGGATCTGTTCCCTTACTTTCGAGAACTTCAATTTCTTCACTGGCTTCTTTGATAAACTTGGCCACTCTTTCATTATTATCTTCATCATTAGAAATGACAGGTAGTAATTCCATAGCTGCGACTAAGTCATAACCATTCATAATTTTAGCTATGATTTCATAGTCTTTATATTGAGATACACCAGATCCTGGATGCCATAGATTAAAAGCTGCGATCTCAATATATTTTCCCCGAGCATTGCTTTCTTTATAGTACTGGCTAACCGCACTTGAATTAAAGTGATGATAATTGGTGAAGCAATCAACTTCGTAGGCGTTTTTTATAACTATCTTCTTAAGATTTTGGCAGACTTCAAAATAGTCTTCCGTTCTTCTCCAGTCGGCAAGACCAAGAGAGCGGTTAGCAAAACTTTTTGATGATAGGACGAGATTAATCGCCACGATAAGAAATAGCCCAAAGCATTTGGGTAAAGACTGAATATTTTGGGAGTCGAAATTTCTTTTCTCAAATCCTGTCAGCACTTCATTTCATCCTAGTCTGTAATTATTTCGGATGTGAAATGTATCAGCTATAAAAGGGGTTCGCAATGAAATTTGAGTCTATAAGTGTCTGATATAATAGAGTATGTAGAAAAACTAATATCTTATATTATACGAACTAATGTTCGTTTTCATCTTGTGCTTGGCGCATCAATTTTTCAAATTGAGTTTGACGTAAATTCTCAATATAGGAACTTTGCCTCTGATCTAACATACGGGGAAGCATAATAAAGCGAGCGTAATAATTAAGGGCCACTTGACCACTTTCAGTTTTACGAAGAGTGTCCCAATCAAAGTCACCATGGTCATAGAAAAGCCACTTTCCTAATGCCGAACGTGAAGCCTCTTCTTCATCCAAGGAATGCTGAACAATTTCTTCAACAAATCGTTCACTAAATCCTCCATCAGTATTATCAGCGAGAATAGTCTTGCCAACTGAGCGCATCAGATTCTCTTCACCTTGGATATGACCACTTACACCAAATATTTCAGGAGCAATCACCACATCATGGGCCAGGCTTATAATTTCCTGTCCCTCTCTCGTTTCTGGACGAATAATTCTACGAAAATCATAGGATGCGGTCATTGTCTTAGTCAGCTCCAATAAATTGTCGTACTTTTCAATTATGGCATCATATTTTTCTTTAAGAAGAATATTCGAGTTTCTCCTTCTTCTTTCAAAGCAATTATAATAGGACTTACAATTTGATTGGGAGAAGAAGTCTTTTAATTCTTCTTCTCGCATAGTATTAATTCCCGACGTAAATCGTGTGTAAACTCGTTCACTTACAGCAGCCATGGCCAAATGCTCTCCAAGCTCTGACTCGCTAAAGAAAGACTTTGCTTCTCTTATGGTTACATCATCAGGATTACTCTTATACCATCTTAAAAAATCCTTAAGTTCAGATTTAAAGACAACGAGTTCCGTTCGCATCGCCGACTCGTCAAAGATGAAGCCTTTATCAAAGTATTGACCAAGACTTGAGAGAAAATGACGTAGCGAGCTCGTTCCAAGACCTGTAGTCAGGACCCTCTCTTCTGCAACCACACCACCTAAGTCATATTGATCTTGAGTACGTTCTTGGTCACTATGATTAGTGAAGTCGATAAGCAAACTTATAAGCTCTTCATCAAAGAATGTATTGAGAACTTCTCTATTTTTTTCATTATCCAGATGACCATCCATAGTATCTTGAAGTGCTGGTATCTGATCAACAAAAAAGGTCTTAACAGAGTCATTTAGAGTTTTTTCAACCCTACTTAAACAGGACTCAAAGTTTGATTGGATAGCCCCAGAATGAAGACTCAATTTCTCTAGAAAACGGGTTGCATCGCTTAGGTTCTCTTCTTTGGATAGATCTTCAAATGTCCATTGATTGAATAGAGAATCATCTTCTTCAATTTCAGTATCATTGAAAAGACTTACTTTACAAAGGGATAAATCCTGAAGTGATGCTGATCCAAGTTCTCCATAAGAATTAAGTTTTAATTTGAGAAGACTTGTTTCTAATGAAATTTTAGCGGCTATGAAACACCCTTTCATTAGATATTCGAATCGTTTGTCAGAGTAATAAGTTATTGCCTCATAACGATTTAAACACTCCTTTAGCTGAGGAATAATTTTAAGCTGCTCATTGGCTTCAATAGAGTTCAATTGAATTTGAGTTCCAACTAAATCTTCAAATTCTACTCTGGCCTGCTCAAGTTGAATTTTTGAAAAGGACTCCATTTGACAGAGTTTCATTTCATCAGAAAAAAGAGTATTCATACTGGTATCGATATTTTCAATACAGGCCCTTCTCTCATTTTCCGTTCGAGTGTAAACTTCATCATCCAATTGATCTTCTGACTCTCTCAATTTGGCTTCGGTATAGTCAAAAGCAGTCAATTCAACTGTATTTATGAAGTTTTTAACAAAGCTCAACCGTGCGCGAGCAGGAATAGAACTTATCCGAGACTCTAACCTTCTTCCTATACTCCGACTAGAGAGCCTCAGTGGCATGCCCATATTGGAAGAAGCTCCTTCCGCAGGACTAATATCCCCATTTTCAGTTAGTAGAAAGGATCTCATCTTTGCTTGAAATTCTCGATCATCTACATCTTGAATTTTATGCTCTAAATAATGAGAAAGAAGGATAGAATAGGTTGAAATCGCAATTTTCTCTTTTATTTCTTCATAATCCGAAAAATTAGTCCATTTTTCAATTTCTTGTGAAATCACTTCTCTCAATTCATGGCCGAGATCTTCCTGTAACTTAGGCTCTACCCAGCCCATCAATTCATCAAGCTTAGATAAGGCAAGATGATTAAAACTTGTCTTAGCCTCTTGCTTTAAATTCTCTAGTAAGCAATATTGTTCGATCTGATACCACTTTTCTTTGATCGCCAAAGTTTGATTTTGCTTATCTAATTCTCCATTCATACACATTTTGAATTCATTACGAATCTTTTCATAATCTACAGATTCAGTTTGATTGAGTTTGATAGAATGAAAGGCCTCTTTAAAGAAATAGTCTTCATATGAATCCAAAGCACTATTTTTTGCATTTTCTAAGCACGCTTCAAAAGAGTGATTATTTTCTATATCTGAAGAATTACAGCTGAATTCAGTTTTTGAAACACCTTCTAAAAACTCAAAGGTTTCCTGAAAATCTAAATATCCCCTAGCTTGTTCTTCACACTCATTAGCTTCACGACTTTGCACACAAGTATCTAAGAAACTTGCAAGAGCTTCCCTTTGCTGTAGAGTTAAGCTTATTTTATTATTTTCCACTCTTAAGAAAAGTGCAGACTCAAGAGATTGAGCACTATTAACTTTGACACAACTAGAGACATCTTCACTAAATTGAGTATCGTTATATTCTTTTACAGCATCATAGTTTAAAGACTCAAATCCTTCGACAGTAAGGAGAATTTTCTTTTCGAGGAGACAGGATCTAAAGGCCAGGTCTTCATTTAAATTTAATGAATTTAAAAGCGACATCCTTTCACAAAATCGGACGTTATCTCTTTCGTTAACATTTAGAACATCTTGACCATTAAGTCTTTGCTCAGAGTGAAGAGTTTCTCTTTCTCCCATACACTCATTATAGGTTTCTTGGAGTGGGCGATAATCATTCCATTGAAAGGAAGGGTAACGTGAAAGTAAATCTGATTCCTGAGCTAAAGGTGGAAAATATACCGATGATCCCTGAACTTGAACGACAGGAGTATGTTCAGCAAAACTTGATGATAAAGCCACCCCTTCTCTTGAAACGTTATCGTTAAATCGACTCATGCTATAACGTTGAATAGTCCAGTTTTTATCTGTTTCAGTAGTCTCACCGTAAGCCTGAGTATTTAAACGAATATAAGATCGTTGTTCACTTTCAATAAAATGTGGCCGTCTATTTCTAACGAGAATGAGCCCACCAGACTCCCCTGTTTCAGAGGATTCTCTTTTAAAATGATCTAGATTAACAGAGAGAACAATATCACCTTTTTCATTTTTCAAATATACTGAGTTACCTAAGCTATACCAAGAATAGCCATCCATAGAGTTGCTAAGATTTCTTTCTCGACCTTGAACATTTTCATTAGAGTCTTTAGCAAAAGAAAAACTCATGAACTTGCCATTTGAATCCAAGTTCATTCTCAATTGGATCTTAGTATCTTCATCTATTTTGAACGTATCAATTAATTGCGAACGAATAGGATTTTCAGACTCTCTTTCAAAAGTAGATATACGAGTAACTTGATTCAAAAGAGATTCTATCGCATTTTTACTTTCATTCAACTCACTATCTACTGAGAAATGGAGAGCACGACAACCAGTTCGACTAATATAATGAAATTCAGAAATTCTTTCACGAACGGCCAGCATATCATCATCAGAAATATTATGAGACTTTAAAACCGACTCAATTTCATCCATGCTTTTATTGATTTCATCGGGATTATTTACAGAAAAAGGACCTGAGGTAATATCAGAGTTAATCAATGAATTTTTACTTAAATTAACCCTTAGTAACTCTTCATTAGAGCTATACTCAATTTCAAGTGAATATGAATCATTTTTAACCTCAAAGATCACTTCAGGAACTAAGCTATTTTCCTCAGCATAGATGGGGAAAAATCCCAAGAGGAAGGCGAAGAATGGGATTAAAATAGATCGTTTTTTCAAACAGTTACACCTAGGGTCATAAAAAAGGCCATATTCTAGTTCTTACCTCGATATTCTCTATCAAGGACTTAAAACTTATCGGAGACTGATGTAAAATATTAAAGATATTTCCTCTAAAGCTTTTCCCCTAGCTTTCCGATATAGCAAAAAGAAAATTGTAATTTCACACTAACAAATTACTCATTAATAGGATTGATTCATTATGAAAAAAGTTCTTGTACTTACAACACTCCTTTCCATTACACAGGTAAATGCAGCTGGTGGAAAAGTTATTGATCTTCTTTTAAGCGAAACTGGACTTATGAGGGTTTTAGCGAAGAGCGGCTTTGAAAAAGCAAATGCTAGAGCTGCCCAGTCGCAGATTGAACTTGCAATCAAGTCACTTATGGGTGATTCAGAAGTCGTACCTAAAGCTGCACTTCTTCAGGCGATTGGAGAAATTGAGAATACTCCAGCGAATAGAGAAATTAAAATTGAGCTGGCCAAAGTACTTAATAAGGAAGGAGATGAGGTTACAAAAGATGATCTTGTTTCTCTACTTAACAACCTTGTACTCTTAGCGGGTGTTAAAGGATCTCTTGTTACAGCATGTGGAGAATGTGCCGCAGGACCTCTTGCTGCTGAGGGTGTTACTGTTGCTCTTAAAGAAATTACCGATGAATCTATTCTTGAACTTATTAATAAGAATGTTATCCCAGATTCACCAAGGAAGCTAAATCAATTTATTTCTGACAGAATGGAGCGTTTAGGACTTGGTGACTTTAGTAAGGTATCAAGTAATGTCGTTTCAGAGGGAGATAAAGAAGCTCTGGCAATCTTTTTGGCGATGGCCGATAAGAGTTCACCCGCTACAGCTACTCAAAGAAAGTTCATTGAAGCTGTATTTAACTTCTCAAAAGGTAGTGGTGATCAGGTAGATCTTTTCAGTCCTTCGAATCCTCATAAATTTTGGAATTCTTTTAGTAATAGCGATATGGATAATGATCTACTTGCTGAAATGACTGAAGTTCTCAACAGGGCTGCTGACGATACAAGTGATCTTACTCAGAGAAAAGATGCCTTTTATTCAGTTCTCAACAAAAGAGCAGAAGCTATTGAAGATCCTAAACAAAGAGATATTGTACTTGCAAAGGTTAAGTCGATTGAAGAAAAAAGCTGTTTCTTTGCAAAATAAGAAAGAGAAATAAATTCTTTACAATAGAGGAGAAGCTAAGCTTCTCCTTTTTTTTACATAATTTCGACTACACCTGGGTCTCTTTTAATCACAAGAACTTTAAAAGCATTGAGAAGTCTCTCATATTCCCCAACATTATCATATTGAGCAAGTTCACGAATAACTCTATGAGCAAGGTCACCAAGTTCATCCATCTTAAATAACTTTTCAATTGGAAGGCATGACCAAACAACTGCACCAAGTGCTTTTTCTTGCTCAGTTTCGGGAGAGAAGATTATTTTTCTTATCGCTGCATCATCCAACTCAGAAAATTCTTTAAGAAGTCTCCCCTTTCCACCTATCAAGCTCGTTTTTAGTTGAGATAACTTACCTGCACCGGCAACTTGGGCCTTAACAAGCTCAAAGATATCCTGAGATAATTTCGTCTCCAATTGAGCATATTTCTCTAAAATTTCAGAGCCTACATTTTGTTGGGCTTTAGAAGCGGCATTTGCAACCGATTGTTGAAAGCTTCTAAACGTTTCTAATGCTGTCTCAGAAGAAACATATGTCGTTAATCCTAAAATCGACTTGGCTTCAGCTTTGGCTCCTTCATAAATCAATCGTGAACGAGCATTAAAGAATTTTCGCATAACTAATCCATTAGATGCCCAATAAGTTGCTCTATTAACTCCTTTATAACCAATCGAACTCAAACTTTTTCCAAAGTGAGGTCCACCTTGAATAGCAAACATATAAGGAAGTTCTCTTTTTCTTACCGGTATATCTTTAAAAATATCTGTTAGTTCATCAACATTCTTTAAAATATATTCCTCAAGATTACCATTTTTAGCGACAAGTTCTGCAGCCTCTCTTTCGATTCGTTGAATTTGGCTGGCGTATTTTGAAAGATGAGAATTTCTAAGACTTCTTAAGCCATTTCTTATCCATGGAAGCAAAGTCACTTTCCCTAATATACCTGTTCCTCTCTCGTAGCGCTCCATGGACTTGATTGCACCAGGTACTTTAGCGGCATAAGTCTTCATTAGGTAATGAAAACCTTTAGGATTATCACCAAAATAAGAAGCTACTGTTTTAGCTGTTTGGGCATCAATAGAGGAAGCAGATTCTGTTACAGCTACTTTTGATGTATATCGAGCAGCTGCCCCTTTTATACCAAAAGTAATCTTTCCAATCTTTCTCGTCATGGCTACGAGAGAAATCCTTCCCTGACCGTATAACCTATGGAGATTTCTAATTCTCTTAATTGCACGAGAAATGATCTTTGGATCCATTCCCTTTTGACCAGCTCTTAAGAGTGCATTCCTTAGGGCAACAGATTTCTTTCCAACTGCATCAACAATATGCTTTGCCTGAGATGCAGGAGTTTCTAAACCTAAAACAAGTCTCGAGAAAGCCACATCAGCTTCTGAATAAATCGTTCCAGAAGAACGAGCCGTTTGTTTGAAACCTTCTCTCAAACCACTTTTCAAGGTATTCTCGGCAAAGACGTAGCTCATTTTAGAGCCTACTTTTACAGATCGAGTTGTAATTCCAATCAGAGGTATAATAGAAACAGCTTCGAAAATAGTCCAAAACCAACCTCTTGAAACATTTGATGCTGAGCCCACTGAAGCAAACCCCAGCTCTTCGAAAGTATTTACTTTTGCTTCATTAATATCAGCAATTTGTTTTCTACCAAATTCTCTCGTAACAAGCTTCGCTTGCATTGTCATAGCACTTGCACCAGCTGCCATCATCGCAACACCAAGTGGAGCACAGATCCCACCTGTTAATCCCGTACAAGCTCCACCAATAAGCATAGCGGCAACACCGAGTACACCTGCCCCAATTCCAAGCCACATGTCTTTTTTCTCATCAGCAGACATCTGAGAAACTTTTTCATTAATCTTCCCCATAACATCATCAGGAATGGTTGGAGCTCCCGTTAATTGATTTAATTGATTTTGAGATTTAGATGTTGAATAAAATAATGTTTTAAAGCTTTCTTGATCTTCTGGTTCTAGGTTACAAAGTGTTTCCATCTCCTGCATTATTTTCACTTTTCTTAAGTTTGCAGAACTTCTCAATAAACTCTTAAGAACATGAGTCTTAATATTGTTATCCATAACGAGAAATGTTCTTTTTACATCGTAAGAATTATCAATACCAAAGTCTCCAGAGTATTGCTCAAAATACTCTAATTGCTTCTCTGGATTACCTTTTAGTTTGTATAGATCGGTAAAAAATCGCCCTACATCAGCTTCATCTGTTTCTAAGAAATCTTCAATCCCTTCCCACGCCATATCTTGAAGCCCAGAAGGTAATTTTTCATCAACAAATTTTTCTACATCACTCTTTGAAAGTAATGTCCTATAGGTAACCTCTTCTAAGTCTTGATAAAAAGGATTTCCACTTGTATTTTTTTGTTTGAAAAGTGGACTTGATTTTTCAACAACCGAAGAGAAAATTTGTTTTCTTTCTTTATCCTTTACAACGAGATTGGCATAACCTGGCTCTAAAGGATGATTGAGGCCTAGTTTTTTACCAGCTTTTCTTAATCTCGCCTCTAAATCAGAAATATCTTTATTTAGACAACTTTTTAGTGAGACAGAATTAAATTCTTCAGCAGTAATATTTGAATAGTCTGGCCTTTGGGAAGAAACAATATATTTGAGTTCATCCATGAGTACTAAGTAACTTACTCTCAATCTCGCCCAAGGATTACCATTCTGCATTTGTGATTTAAGAAACTCATATTCAGTAGGTTTCGCATCATTCAGATAATTTTGTGTTAAAAGAAGCTCATTCCATAATCTCTCTAAAAGACGATAACCTTTACGATGTTCTTCTGTATTTAATCGACGCGTAGGAACGAACTCATCAGAAACTTTTAATTTCTTTAGATAATCTCCTAATGCAGCAACTCTATCTTCCACATTTCTACTTGGATTTAATTCATGCTGAACATGTAAATAGGCTTTATTAAAAGCTTGAGCGACAGCATAATCTTTCGTATCTACCTGACTTGCAAAGTCCTCGAGTTTTCTAAGGGCCCACATTCTCCATACCGTTGCGCCATATAGAGAAGGAAACTTAATCTTAACTTGAGTTCTTTCAAGTCTTTCTTTCAATTCACCAGAAATTAATTTTTCCCAGTGATCCACATTATGACGTTGCATATGTTCAGTTAAGAACGTACTCAAGTTCTGCGCAGTATGATTGATTTCTTTATTTTGTCCATCTTCAGTAACAAACTCATAAATTTCAGAAGTATCAGGTTGAGATAGAATTTTATTAATTAAATTCGTACCTTTATAAACCTCATCCTCAGAGTCAATAAGTCCAAAAAGCCAAGAATGATCATCATAGAAAACCCCTAGAGCTTTAGGACGTAGAATCTCAATCACCTCTTCAAAGTTTTCATAATCATCAAGATTGGCATTGAGTACATCTAAAGAACTCTCACCTTCAGAATTATAGAGTTCTTGCATAGCTGCTTTATAACTTTCAAAAGGCATAAGACCACTATAGCTTTCTTTCATCGGGTCTTTATTTTCTAGGTCATAGTAGAATTCTGAATAATCAGTATTACCTTCAGAGTAGATAAGACCATGATCTGCTAGAATTCTGTTTAATAGACCATCTCCATCCTCAGAAGAATATTGCATTTTCACTTCTTCAGGAAGATTACCATTTAAATAGCTTTGACATGAGCGAGGAATCTCAATAGGTTCCTCAATTCCCATCATAGCATCGTATGTTGCTACTTGAGTAAGCATCATTTGAAGAGTCATCCACTTTGATGCTCTGACATAGTTTTTCGCGGTAGGTGCATTGAGTAGAGCGACAATATCACGTGCAATTACATCATTAGGATTATAACGTAATCCCACTTTTCCCCAGCTTCTCTCTTCTACTTCTAAATAGAAGTTCTCAACCATTTTATTTGGGCCAGATTGAATGAGATCTTTAGAAATTTCATCTTCAATTAAACTTCCACTGAATTCAGGAAGAAGACTTTCATAAAAGTAAACTCCATCATATTCAAGTGGAGAATAAGCTCTAAGCACAGTAACAAGGTCACGCATAGGAAGGGCAACGCTTCCTAAATACTCGACAAGAAGTCCTACTCTATCATCCTTAGATAAAGATTCGTCTACCAGATACTTTCTCAGTTCTTGCATAAGAAATTGAGCTTCACGATGAAATTCTCTAACTTCTTTATTTTCTAAACTAAATTCTGGACGAAAATCTTCTTCAACAGACTCTGCTTCAGCTTTCATTATTTTTTGGGCCATACTATCAATATACCCCTCAACCTTTTCAGCGACACAGTCTTGAGCTACAGCTTGAGGCTCATTTTCTTCAACAACTCCACATGCATTTCCTTCAAGTGAATCAATATATTTATTAAAGGCTCTATCTTCTCTAGTATAGACAGTAGAGTCTTCACCAAAGAGACTCATCATAAGAAGCTCTTCTTCAGAAAGACTACCTTCTCCATTTTCTTCAGCACAGTCTTCAGGTTGAACTTCTTTTCCTTTAATTTTTGTTTTGAATTCTTCAAGACGACTTTGAAGATCCTCTAATTTTAGCTCATGGCCGAAACTAGCAGGAGTTCTCTGAATTTTTTCACTGAGTTCAAACAGGGATGGCCCAAATAGAATTTGGAAGCAAAGGCCGTGAATGAATAAGGAATAAATAAATTCTCTCATAATCATCTCTCTAGTTATGTACTATAAAGATGCAAGAGTGATACCACTTAAGAAGGCCATTTACGGACCTAAGTCCTTAAAAAATGGTAAAAAAAAGCGTCTAATAAATAGACGCTCTCTAAAAAAAAGACATATTTTAAAGGGCTTAAGCGCTGGCCTGAACCTCTTTTCTTAACTCTTTTCTCAATATTTTCCCCACATTCGACTTAGGAAGTTCATCTCTAAACTCGACAAATTTTGGTCTCTTATACCCAGTCATATGCTCTTTACAATAAGCTTTGAGCTCCTCTTCTGTAAGGCTATCATCACTTCTCACCACATAAACTTTTACAACTTCACCAGAGTGATCATCAGGTACGCCAATGGCTGCAGCTTCGAAAACTTTTGGATGAGAAACGACAACATCTTCGACTTCATTCGGATAAACATTAAATCCGGATACTAGAATCATATCTTTCTTACGATCTACAATTTGAAAGAATCCGTTCTCATCCATGAAACCAACATCACCAGTTTTAAAGAATCCATCAGCAGTCATAACCTTTGCTGTTTCATCAGGACGGTTCCAATAACCTTTCATAACTTGAGGACCCTTAATCGCAATTTCCCCAATTTCACCAGTTGGCAATTTATTGTCATTATCATCAAGAATACAGGCATCGGTTGAAGGAATCGGAAGACCAATTTTACTATTATAATCTTTTAGATCCATTGGATTGATACAAGCTGCTGGAGAAGTTTCTGTTAAACCATAAGCTTCAATAAGCGGAACTCCAGTAACCTTTTTCCATTTCTCTGCAACTTCTCTTTGTACGGCCATTCCCCCACCAAGAGTTAGCTTTAGTGAACTGAAATCAATATCTTTAAATCCTTCCGCATGAAGAAGACCGTTAAAGAGTGTGTTTACCCCAGTAAAAGCCGTAAACTTATGCTTCTTCAATTCTTTAACAAATCCTTTCATATCTCTTGGATTTGTAATCAAGATATTCTTCGCCCCCATAATTGCAAAAATCATGCAATTCGCGGTCAAACTAAAGATGTGATAAAGAGGAAGTGGAGTAATAATCGTTTCCTCCCCTTCTTTTAATTCATTATCAATCCACGCTTTGGCCTGAACGATGTTGGCCACAATATTTCCATGAGTTAAAACAGCCCCCTTGGCCACACCAGTCGTTCCACCTGTGTACTGTAAGAATGCTGTATCATCTAAGTTACAGTCTACAGGCTTATAGTGATCGGCATTAGCATCGAAGAGAACCGTTTTAAAATCAATAGTGTTAGGAAGGTCCCAATCTGGGATCATTTTCTTAACGTGCTTAATTACAAAATTTACGATCATCGCCTTGGGAAAACCTAATAAGTCGCCAATCCCAGTGGTTAGAATATTTTTAATTTTTGTCTTTGGCAGAGCTTCTTGTAATGTGTGACAAGAATTTTCAAAAATAAGAATCGTTTCACATTCAGAGTCATTGAGCTGATGCTCTAGCTCTCTAGCTGTATAAAGTGGATTTACATTTACGACAATTAGACCCGCTCTTAAAGCTCCAAAAAGTGCGATTGGATATTGAAGAATATTGGGCATCATCATGGCAAAGCGATCACCTTTTTTTAGGCCAAGATCATTTTGAAGATAACTTGCAAACTTCTTGGTTAAGATATCCATCTCTCCCCAAGTAAAACATTTCCCCATACAATAAAAGGATTCTTTATCTGCAAACTTTTTAAAAGCTTGCTCTGTCACCTCATTAATTGATGCATATTTTTTAGCATCGATTTCCGTAGGTACTCCCTTTTCATAATGTTTATGCCACACGCGTTCCATGGTGATATCCTTTCTTTTAGTTAATTAAGCTTTTATTATTATACGCATCTCAAATAAAATTTCACGTAGGAAGTCCTATCCCATTTGGATATATTCAATAACCCTCCTTGTTAAAAACGAACGACAATCTTTTTTTAACGCTCCTAGAGAATACACTTTATAGACACTTACTCCACCGCAAGAGAGTTAGTCAGAATTTTTCTATTCATAGGAAATTTGTTGTGGTAGAAGTCCTTCACCTTTGGGACAAGTTGGAATGGATGTTCTAACTTGACACACACAATGTTTCATTTATTGCCCCTTAGAATTAAGGGGCAATAAAATGGCAAACTCCCCACAACAACAGCTATTCAAATGATTTATTTTAAGGCATTCTTTTATTATGAGCGGTGATTTAAAAGGATTAAAAGAAGGAGAAGACTACTATTTTAATGAACGTGGTCTTCTTGTTTTCACAGAAAGTTATCTTGAGAAGAAAGGGCGTTGTTGTTACAGCGGCTGCCTTCATTGCCCTTATGATAAGAAGCTCAAAAATCAAAAGGTAAATCCAGATATTCCTCAAGAACTCCAACTCGATGGGCCAGACTCACCTTCCGATGAAGATCTCGAAAGCTTAGCGGATTACTATACTAAAAATCTATAAAATAGGATCTAAGAAGCTTTTTTCACAGGCTCCAAAACCCCTTGCGAATCGACTGGTGGAATTCCAGGTAAAGGTTCAGCAGGAGAGGTTGAATGAGCCTTCCCTAAGCTTGCCTCTTTTAAGGGTTTCTTCTTTCTCATCATCACGGCAATTTGACCATTATAGAGCTCCTTCTCTCTTACACAGCTTACACTAGCTCCAAAGAAGAAGGCACACATCAAGAAGTAAACCCATAGGACAGCGACAACAAGGGTATAGAAATTCCCATAAGCTTGTCCCATCGTGTCCTTGGTGTAGAGATGATAGATCCAATAAAATGATTTTCCCATCGCAAAACAAGCAACAAAACTACAAGCTCCGTAAAAGCTCTTCTTGAGGTTAATTCTTTCAGGTGTTGACCATTGATAGAAGAAGGTAAAAAAGCCCAAAGAAAAAAGAGCCGGTATAAGATTATAATTAATAAAGAAAAGTGAGATTGAATTGAGAGTCTCGTACTCACCAATCAGGCAGGCCTTCATAAAGGGCTTGTGACTTAAGGCCATGAACCCCGCCATAAAGAAAGCGACCGATAGACCCATTCCCATAGAGCGAACATCTTCGATGAAGAAGCCACCCTTTGACTCGGATTTTGAAATTGTATTCACTCCAAAATAAAGGGAGGTCACAATTCCCAAAGAAGAGTAAACAAGAACGAGAAAGTTAATAAAACTAAATCCTGTATTTCCTTTTAACTGAGTCGTAACGATATTTTTAATAGATTCCAGAATCCATGGGGCAAGATTGGGAACATTGTTTTCAACTACGTTTAGGACAAAATCTCTGGCTTCTATAGGATTGGTAAAAAAGATTCCAGCGAGGGAGATCATCCATAGCAAAATAGGACCAAAGCTTATAAGACAAAAGAAAGTAGCAGAGCCAGCGACAATTTCACCTTTTCTCTTTTTAAAGTGAAAGAAGCCATCTAATAAGCGATTGACCACTCTCTTAATAAGTATAAAGCTATGAACTTCGGCAGTATTGCCCAATTCATTATAGTCGGCGGAGCTCTTTTTCATGGATTCTTTATCGACCAAATAACTTTAATACTTGAGTTCTTTTATATATTAAATAATTCCTTTAATAACGATAACTTATGACCGGAAAGGCTCTCCTTTTGATGGCGTGAAAGCTTCTTTAAAGCTGATTCTCTCTTTTGGGCGCTAGAACGGTCCTCAGCTCCCTCTAGGTGAATAAAAGCTAAAGGATTAAAGACCTTAGTATACTTCGCTCCTTTCTTACCCGTGAGATGCTCTTGAAAACGCCTTGCCGGTTCAGTCGTCACTCCAGTATAGATCGTATTCTTTGAAGTATAGATCATATAAATATAATACGAATGAGATACTTGATTTAAAGTAAGGCTTAAGAAGAAGGGTTCTTTATGAAACGTTTTTCCATTAATAATAATCTCTAAGAAGTGAACCCCTTGATAGTAAACTCGGGTCGAAATTTCTTTGAAAAGATGTTCTTTCGTAACTTCATACTCACCCTTATCAAGCTCCATTTCAGAAAGCTTAAAAACTTTCCGTCCATAATCCCCAGATTTTTTCTTAAAATGAAGTGCGTATTCGATTCTCACTAAAGACTTTCTTTCTAGCTGTAAATCAAATTGAAACGAAAGCCTCTCTCCCATACCAAGAAAGGGTGTATGAAGCTTAAAGTGATTGAACTGGAGTCCTTCAAGTTCAGCTAATCCAAAAAGACAAAGGGCCTCTTGATGAGAAGCTTTGAGAAGAGTACGTAGTCCGTGTTTTACAATCCACTGGGTTTCTTTAGAAGAACCTTTAAGCCATGCCTTTCCTATCTTAAGAGCAAGTTCAGGATGATCCTTTGAAATATCATTTAGATTATTCGCAACAGACTTTCTTACATATAAGCTCGAGTCGTTTTTAAGATTCTCTAGTATCGGTAAAATTGAAGAAGGATTTTTTTTAAATTCCTTAAGGGCACTGGCCCAGGGTAAACGCGGTCGGCATCCCTCGCTAGATAATCTGCGAACATGATGATTTTCATGTTGGGACCAACTCAGCATTTTGCTCATCGTCTGTTCAGGATACCTTTCAATGAAGGGGCGAATAGCGAACTCTGCAGAAGAAAATTCCGTCAGAACTTCAAGTGCATCCATCGAAATTTCCCAATGCTCAAGTCCGTTCCGTTCTATGTACTCAGGAAAGAAAAGACCCGCATAACCGCCAAAGTCTTCTCCCGCAACCTTGAGAATCTCGCAAATCTGTTGAAATGAAAGTCCAGCTTTCACAGCAAGTTCCTCGTGAATACATCGACAAATATGAGAGGCGCGCTGCTTCAATTCATAACCTTGCCATTGGAAATTGAATATTTGCACCTGAAAAGACTTATCATCAAAGAGGGGCTCTACATTCTTTAACGAGACACCAAGCGTCTCTATATAGTTAGAATCATAAATATTTTTTAAAGGCTCGGCCACAATCCCCTCTCACAAGCATAGACAAATGATTAAGGAATAGTTATAAACTATTCTCTAGTCTTTGAAAATTTATGAGTTTAACTCACCCTCATTTCAAAGCTTATATTTAGTCGGAATGTAGCGCAGGGGTAGCGCGTTCGTCTGGGGGGCGAAAGGTCGCTGGTTCAATTCCAGTCATTCCGACCATTCTAAAAAGGCCAGTTTTAAGATCTGGCCTTTTTTATTTCTAAATATTCGATTTAATTACAAACCTGATAATCAATAGTTACTTAAGGTCTTCTTCTCAATATTTCGTTACATTTCGTTACATTTCACTAATTGCTACCTTTTTGCTTCCTTCTCGCTACCAATACCCAGTTACAAAACACTAAGCCTCTCAACAAGCATAGAGCGGTCTGCTTTATGCTCTGTTTTGTATGCCAATAAGTACTTAACCCCATCTTTAGCAGCAATTATTATTCGTTTCTTACCACTCCTTCCATCCCCATTTCCATTTACATTAGCAGGAACAACGTCGCATCTAGAAATACTATATCCAGATAATCGAGGAGGAGTATGATTATGCCAATCAATGCTATTTTTATGAAACTCATCACCGTTCTGGCACGAAGGTAATACAGTTCCCCTTAAAGCACTCAAACATATCATTTTAAAATCAGAAGACTTTGTGCTTCTAATGTCATTCATAAAGCAATCAGTAATAACCACATCTCTAAAGCTCTTTAGTAACTCATTCTCTATTCCAAGCATGAAAGCTTGAATTAAAGCATATTGGAAGAATAGTTCTTTAGTAAACTCTCTTTTTCTTCCCAAAACATCTTCAATTTTTAAGTTATAAGTATTTAAAAGGTCGGTAATTTTAGTATTATTTGGAACAAGCGGCTGTTCTGTAAAAGCAAGTGAACAAGCATAGTTTGATAAACAAATATTGCAAATATTCTTCTCAACATTCTGGTTTAATCTATCAACAAAAATCGGTAATATTCTTTCAAACATAGTATTAACTATAAGCCTAGAAATAGTTTCACCTTTTACATCTTCAGGTAAGAGATCAATGACCTCCTCTCTATCACAGTCCTCCTTTTTCAAAGGAGTATCATATAGGATTATTCCACATTGATCATCTTCTTCAATCATTAGACACAGAGACCTTATGTGAGCGGGAAACATCATTGAAGACATAAGCTCCTTTGGAATTAATATACTAACAAAGTTTCTCCATGTACCTGCGAACTGATAAAGTTGCTCCATAAAAAAATAACTATTGTCGAAATCCAAACAGCTTTGAATTTCCTTAAATTGCCTTGGTGATATTAAAGCGATGACTTGATTAAAGGACATTAGATTCCCATCTTCTGCTTTCGTATTTTGTTTAAATCAGCAGATAGTTTTTTCCTTTCATCCATAAACCCTTCTGGAGTATTTTCAAAAAACCCTAGAGAATCAAAATCCACTTTTCTAGAAATTGATGTACCTTTAGAGAATTCAATCCAATACATTTTAAGAACACTTTCCAGTTTCGGATCTTCGATTTGTAGATTAATCAACTTTTGTAAAAAGGTCTCACTATGAGTCTCTATGAACATAATTTTCCCAATAGTCGACATCTCTACAAAAAAGTTCGCCAAAAGAGTTTGCATTTTAGGGTGTAAGTGAATTTCAGGCTCATCGATAATTGTAAAACTACCATGTGGGGCCGTTAAGATTTTAAAAATAATCGGAATTACTTGGCTAACCCCGAAGCCCATTTGATTAATAGGATGCAGACGTCCATTCTTCTTCAACATAATTTCAGTTGAGTACCCTTCAACCAATTCACGAATATGAATAGACTCTCCCAACTTAAAAAAGTCGCACACCCAATAAGTTAGAGCCTCCTCTACTGTCGCTTTTTCAAAAAGCTCAGCCCCGTCATCAGGTTTTCGGTATGAGATTAATTTATCCTTTATATCAATAAACTGAAAAAGAGGATTAGGATTATCTCCTTCTGTATATACTCTTCGAGGAGCCCCTCTAAAAGCAGGTATATACTGAAAGCTATTCCCTAAATCTTGTAATAAATATACCTCATAATGATTTACTCTTAATGGAATATCTTTTTTTAAAACTTCTTTAAAATCTTTAGAAGAAAAGAAACCTACATATTTTGAAACAATTATATTTTTAATATTTTCAGCATCGATCGAAAAAGAATCTAAAAAAAGACCCTCCCTAAATCTCACCTTTCGAACGCCCCTGAAACTAACATCACTCAGAAATAATGAATCATAGTCTAGTTCATCAAGTAGAGCCTCTTTCTCTGTTTCCTCCAATGAGGACTTTTCAATACCTACTTCAATATTTCTTTTTATCTTTGAAAATGTAGAGGCATCTTCAAAGTAAAACATTCTAGCTCCATGAATATCGTAAGAGTCACTTGACTCTTCGTAACGAAAATAAAGGTTATCCTTATCTGATTGATATTTAAAATCTAGAAGGTGATATCCCATTTCATTACTTTTATTCGATTTTATATAATCGCTATCTCTGAAGATAAATTCAAAGGTATTTTTCTTAGAACTTTCGATAAGGAACCTTAAGTTAGGATTGCCTTCATCAGACCGTAACTCTAAGCGATTTCCCATATTTATGTAGTTACCATTTAAATTCAAAATGGCATTTGGCGTTTTAAAGATATTACTTCGTCCAGAAATTATCCCCAAAGATTGAGCAAAAAGTAACAAGACTTGATACACAGAACTTTTACCAGAGCTATTTTCACCAGATACGACAGTTATATTTGAAAACTCTACTCTCGTCTTATTTTTGAAGGCTTTAAAGTTTTCCATCTCTATAGTGTGAAACATAATTCCCCATAAAAAAAAACCCCATACTTAATTGCATGGGGTTCAATATTAAGATTAATTAAAAGTCATTGTTGAACTATTCAGCTTCTTCCAAGAATAAAGATTTCAACTGCTCTTTCAACTCTTGATCTGCCTCACGAAGCATCTCTTCTTCTGTAATAGCATCACTGTTATAATCGATCATGTTAAACTCCTTTTCTATATTCTACTGTATCGGCATAAAGCAAATTTAACCTTAGGGAAAATTTGCCTACACTTATCATTATATCAATAACTTATGCAAGAATTGTTAAATAAAAGTGTAGATATTTCAAGTTTTGTATTACATTTCTTTCTCTGCATCACACAATAAAAAACTAGATAAATTTCAATTACTCTATATTTTTGTTAAAATACAATGAGTTAGTCTCCTTCCCTGAGGTTTATATGACTCACTTAACAAAAAAAGAAACTGCGTTCAGTCAAGAATATATTATAGACTTAAATGCAACAGCGGCTTGCAAACGGGCTGGTTACTCAGAGAAATCAGCCGACAAAATTGCTCACCAATTACTAGGGAAAACTAGAGTTCAAGAAGAAATTCAAAGACTCCAAAAAGAAAGATCAATCAGAACTCAGATTACAGCTGATAAGGTTCTTCAAGAATTAGCAGCTGTTGCCTTTGCGCGAGTCCCAGAAATCATGGCAGCCATAGAAGAAGGAAAAGAAGACTTCCCTGCTTATGCTGCATTAAAAACAGTTAAGAATACGCAAAGCAAGAATGGGGAATCAACACTCAATATATCTATTGATGGAAAAGTTAAGGCTCTAGAGTTACTTGGAAAGCATCTTGGTATGTTTGATAAGAAAGATAAAAAGTCTCCACTTGATAGAGAAAGAAGTCTTGATCGAATCAGAGGGGCTATTCGTAGAGTCAAAGAGTCACATGCGAAAATTAACCAACCTTCGCAACCAACTCAGTGAGTCTTAGGTTTCCAGTCTCTAACCTTTCAGCATAATCCATTCTTTCTGATATTCTTGTAGCAAGACCCCTCGCGACCACAGCAAACGCAATTCCAGCAACTGGAGAGGCAACACAAGCTAAAAACTCTAGCTCGGCTAACAAAGCCCCCTCTAAGACCAGAGAGCGGCCTGCAAATGCTCCGAGAGTTCCAATACTATTGATAGTTACATTTTTAGGAAGTGAGCTTAGAACGAGATTTAGATCCCTATAAGCATACCATTGGAAAAAGGATTGAATTACAGTAGCAATAGCAACAGGTCCAGCAATACTCTCAAAGAACTCACTATTGATCTCTGAGATTTGGCCGTTTAAACCATCTCTAATTTCTTCCCTTGATAAACCAAGGTCTTCAATCTTATTGGCCAAACCTAAACGAGCAGCCTTCTCTCTAACTTCATCAAATATTTCACTGTTAACAGCAAAGTTTGGATACTCTCCTACAATTTCGTGACTACCATCAGCATTTATCCAATTCACATCTTTAAGATCAATTTTCTCATTAACCTCATGAATCTTCTCAATAACCTTATCTGCATCTGAATAAACTTTTATTTGAATATATTCTTTCCCTGTATCAGTGAACCTTACTGCATCTACAGCCTCTTGATTTGATACGTGAGCTAGGTTTATAGATCCATTAGAAAGATCCTCAAATCTTAATTCTGCGATAGCTCCTTGTAGCTGATTAATCACTCCACCGATAGATTCATCACCATTCATCATTTTAGATATTAAGAATTCTTTGACTTCATTTGTAGAGGAGAATGCCTCTCTTTTAATTAGCTCCACTGCACCGATGATTTCAGGATTAAGGTTTACATCAACAAGGCCATCACCAATTAGAATATCTGCTAAAACTAGATTTGGAGCTAATGAATATCCAAGGACTTCATCAATGATTCTCTCATTTTCCCATCTTAATACAGTCTTTGAAATACCATTACCTCTTGAGGGATATTTCTTAGAGAACTTTTTTATGCTCATGACCTTCCAACCTTTGTTCAAGTTCCTCAATTCTCTGAAGTGCTTCCTCTAGCTTAGTGGCCAAGATGTCATTATATGTATCTTGAATTGTTAAGCGCTCTTCTACTAAGGCCAAAAGTTTTTTCCCTGATATTTCATCTAGTGCATTTGAGGCATCACCACTTAGCTTTGAAGCTTTCTTACCAACCTCTGTAGACATCACAGTTTTTGTAGCAGCATCTAGTCTCTCTGAAACCTTATGCTCTTCTAGGGCCTTTTTGAGCTCACTAGAACCCTTAGATAAAGTTTCTTCTGCAAAGTTCAAAATAGAACCTAGCCCATTTGATTTCTTGGTCATAAATACCTCTCAAAATACATACTATCGGACGTACTCCTGATCGGTAGTAAATGAAAGAATATTAGTATGTATTCCAAGAAACAGGATGAAGCCTTTCTCAAAGAGTTTGGACTTCGTATAAGACAGCTAAGAACCGATAAAGGTTGGACTCTAGAAGAGACCGAGCTTCATGGTTGGCCATCTTGGAGACATCTTCAAAAGATTGAGGCTGGGAAAAATATCACAATTCTGACGCTAAGAAAAATTGCTACTCTCTACAAAGTAAACTTTTCTGAACTCTTAGATGATCTACAAGATTAGCAATATCCACAAGAACTGAAATAATCATTAACAAATTGAAGATTGAGATTTTTATAAATCGTATGAGTATACAGCTTCTTTAGAAGATTCTTTCTTTGTGTGAAACTCTTCTTTTTACTTTGTTGAATGAGTGACTTTAATAACTCTTCAGCATTGTAAGTAATATCTTCATTTAAAATTACAAGACAATAGCATCCAAGATTATGAATAAGCTCATCTCTAGTTCTATCTTTACCCATTTTATTTTCATTATTATGAATAGACCCATCAACTTCAATGAAGATGCCATAATCAATTAAATAGAAATCAATAGATCTATGGCCAACTCTAATAGAGGGAATAAACTTAATCTTTTGCTTCTTTAGTATTGCCTCTAAGTACAATTCACTCTCAGTCCTAACTTCATCTAGATTTAGCTCTCTTCTAAGTTTTCGACATGCAATTAGATAAAGTCCTTTCAAGTCTTCCAAGAATTTCTTATTTCTATTCTTACGACTCAAAGCGTTTATTAGCTTAATAATTTCATCTTCATGACTCAGGATACTCTCTAGCTTGATTAACTCCTGATGCTCTAACCTTAGATCTCTTGAAATTCCCATACACAACAACCTATCCGTTACAAAATGCTTAACGGCCCAAACAGTAATTAAAACTGATAGTTACAACAATCTCCAACTCAACGAGTCGCAAAAAAGTTTTATTCTCTCTTGCCCTTGAAATTGGTGGTTGATATGACCAGTGGAGCACAGATTTAACTTTAATTGTTGGTACTTTTAGTGACATGAAACTTTCAATCGAACCTGAACATTTTAAATATATCGACCCTAAAGATATTGGTGACTTTGAGCCACAAGAAGTCTCTACAATTCTCGATAATTATTGGAATAAGTACCTAGTTAATGAGCTTGAGAACCACAACCTAGAAGAAGATAGAGTGAAGAACTATATTCTATCGCTCTTAAGCCTAATGCATCCAAAATCCAAAACTGGATCACTAGAAGATAATGCAAAAAAGAAGCAAAAAGAGCGTATTCTCAAATCATTCAATCTTCATAAGACTCAACTAGAAGAAGTAAATAGCTCTATTCGATCACTCCCTCTAAAGCACTCAAGGGTATTAGAGCTTACTTACTATCTTCTCTATGGAAATAAGAATAAGTTTTCAAAAGAGCTAAAGTTCAAGTCATTGCACAAAGGCTGTATGTTCACAGCAAAACTTCTTTGCCTCCTAGGCCTTGATAACAATGATTCAGAAGAGAATCAAAAGTTTCTATCGGTTCTCTCTCAACTCGATAACCCTGAAATCGTCGACGAATACAAGTTAAACCTACTCAATGACAGGGCCATGATCACTTCACAATCCCTTAGAAAGAAGCTTAAAGACTATGACCCTTTTCAGACTGAAGGCTTCTACAAGGGATTTGCGCTATCCAGCACAAACAAAGTCATTAAAATCTCCAATGTCACTAAAAGTACCAACAATTAGTTAAGAAACCTGCATATCCTCCATTTGTATCGATACGAAATATAACGAAATGCTATGAAATATAGCGAAATGGAGATATGAATATGGAAAGTATATTAAATTCGAATATTAGTGAAGAGTGGTTAGATTTTAAATCAGCTGCCAAGTACCTAGGGATAACAGAAAATAACCTCAGAATAAGAGTTCACAGAGGCCAAATGACCCCCTCAGGAAGACTAGGAAAGCTTTTAAAGTTTAAAAGAGAAGACCTTGATAATTATTTGATTATCTCTAACAAGGAGAGAATCAATGATTAAGCAATACACCTATCAAAACAAAAAATACTATATGGTTCAAATAAGTGTAACGGGACCAAATGGTAAAAGATGCCAAAGAAAAGCTACAAAGAACCCTAGAACAAAAGCTCGATTTGCCTCTAAATTAGCTGCCTCCAAATATGAATTTGAGTTCAGAAAAGAGGTTGAAGCAAAGCTTCTTGGTGAAATTGGTAATCCTACTTTTTCAGAGTGGCAAAGAACTTTCTTAAATCATTTTAGTACACAGTTAAAAGTAGGAACAATGATGCAATACAATGGCGATCTTAAAAAATGGACTCCTCAATGGTTTATGAATAAGAGGATTAAAAATATCTCCAAGGACGACTTAACGACTCTTATCTTTCGTGAGATGAAGCAAAAAGGTGCAACACAATTCACCCAAAAGAGAATTCTCAAAGGGATTAGAAGAGTGCTTCAGTACGCATACGAAGAAGGAGTCATTGCCAGAAATCCATGCATAGGAATAAAAGTAGATATCCCTGAGAGAACTAAGGCAGTTCTAAACTCTTCAGAAGCGAGTAAGCTTCTTCTTGAAGCCAAACGAGTTGAACATAGGTTTTACTATATCTGGGCATTTGCTTTATTTTCAGGGCTAAGAAATGGTGAACTTTATGGACTTAGATGGACTGATGTTGATCTAGAAGGAAGAAAGCTTCGTATTTCATCCCAATGGACAAATAAGGATGGCTATCATTCAACAAAGACCAGTAAGGTCAGAGTCGTACCAATAAATGATTCGCTTGAGAGAGTTTTAAAAGAACTTCGAAATATTGGTCCATTTGAAGAAGAGCTTAAAGGCCTTAAGAAAACAACAGTTTACTTTGATGACTTAGTTCTTCCTAGGCTTCGAGAATGGCGAAATGGTGAACAGGCCCAAGTTTTAAGAGAGTTTTGCAAAGCAATATGTATTACAAGTGTGAAGTTTCACGATTTAAGAGCAACGTTCATTACAAACCTCTTAAGTCAAAATACTCCTACTTCTGTAGTTATGGCGATTGCTGGACACTCAAAACTAAGTTCAACAGAGCAGTATTTAAGATTAGCAGGTATTCCCGTACAAGGAGCAACTGATAACTTAAGCTTTGAGCTCCCCAAGCAAGTCTATGGCACAGTATTGAAAATGATCTAACAATTGAAAATGTGACTTTGTGCTACCAAGTTTTTAAAAAGATCAATAAAGCTAGGTAGTTACAAAGTTACATTCATTCCGACCATTCTAAAAAAGCCTAAACTTCATAGAATATTTGATAATATGAAACTTTCGAAATAATCATAACTCGTAGTATATAACTCATTATTAAAATTAAAATAAAACTCAAGACCGGCCTTTTCCCAACCCTCTTTCCGATAAGCATCCCACCACTAGATATCAACCAGAATAATAGGGTGGAAAAAAGCATAGTAACTCCAAAACTCCTAAGACCAAAAAAGTTGAGTTTTAATTGATGTACCAAAGAATTCATAATGAAATCAAAGTAAGGAATAAGTAGTAATAGAAGGTTGATAATAAAAAACTTCCCCTTTTCTGAAATAAACCTTTTAGTCCTCACTTTAAGGGGAAACTTAGAATGTGTATAAATATGTAAAAAGATCAGGGGAATTATGGAGAAAAAAAGCCAAGTAAACTCTGAAACTGCTGAATACCAACAACCTAGATTCCTAGAATTAGTCAAACGAATATCTTCCAACTGCTCATTTTTAGTTTTAAATTCAGAATTGGATATATGAATAAGGTCTATATCTATATTATATAGTTCGTTTCCATATAAAATCTTAAACTGAAACCTTTTGGGACTCGGAGGCTCAACATCTTGCTCCCAGCCTTTTTCCTCAGAGTAGGACTCTTTAATGGTCTTCATCCCCATAGTATAAGAAAAAAAATTATAATCTAAATTATCATTTATCCAACGCTTTCTAATTTCATATTTTTCAGGAAAAGCCTCTGGACTCTTTTTAAATCCAAATAAATTTTCAAAAAAACCTAACTCTACTCGCTCGCCATAAATCCATACACCATTGTTATAAACGAACCTATCTTCTCCAGAAATATATAATTTTGGAAAATAGCCTTCTGGACTATACTTATCCCACGTTTTGAGATTTGATGAGAAAGACTCTTTATCAGTTTTCTTCTTGAGAAACACAATCGGCTTACCTAAACTTGATCTTAACGTTTGTGTACTAGATATATCAAAATAGCTTTTTTCTTTTTTTATATATAGACCCCTCGGAAGGCTTTCTTCTACAATTTTAATTTTTGGTTTCCATAATAAATTCTTATATGGCCGAATCTGAGGAGAACAAGAGAAGCTTTTGTTACAAAAAATCGAGACGATTAAAAATATAAGTACCTTCATATGGTAAATTATAGATCAAGTTCGTAATCGTTTAAAACGCTTTCAAAAAAAGCCTTAGTCGTGAATATCGAAATACAAGAATTCTTAATATATAGATAAATCAGAGAAAATGGCATTGAAAGTATGTTTTATAAATCTGAAGAAAGCATCTTCAGGAACAAGATTTCCTTATGTTTTCTTTAAACTTGAGTAAATCTCTTTTTCCAAATGTTTAGAAAACTAAAAATAAACTACTCATCTCCAAGAATTAAGCTTACGTCATTTTTTTTATAAATGAGTTAACGATAATCATAAACTTATGGAGTAATTATGAGTACAAAATCAGACAAAATTAAAGAAATCATTAAAGGCGAAAGAGCTGCAGTTGAAACTTATGGACAAGTTTTCGAAAAATATGGAGCTGATTCTCAAATCGATAAGCTGAGATATTTTTCTAAAGACCATAAAGAAGCAGTAATGGAGCTTAACAACATTGCTCGTCAAAATAATATTGAAATTCCAGAGTCTTCCGGAGCATGGGGATCATGGAGTAAATTAGTTACAGGAACAGCAAAAATGCTCGGCGAAAAGTCAGCTCTTAAGGCACTAAAAGAGGGTGAAGAGCATGGACTTAAAGAATATGAAGATCTTCTAAGTTCTTCAAGTGTTCCAACTCAACTTAAAACAATGGTTCAAGATAAGTTTATCCCAATGCAGAGAAAGCATATCCAAGATATTGATTCTCTTATGTCTAGAGTGAGCTAAGAGCGACAAGCTTTATTTTTTGAGCAATTTAAAATCATAGATATGGAGGTTACATGAGTATAAAAAATAAAAAAGTAGCAATTCTTGCAACAGATGGATTTGAAGAGTCAGAACTTTCAAGCCCTAAAAAAGCTTTGGAAGAGGCTGGAGCTACTGCTGTCATTGTTTCTCCGAAAAGTGGCTCAATTAAGTCATGGAAAGGAACAGACTGGAGCAAGGAATATCAAGTCGATATGACTTTATCAGAAGCGAATGCTGATGATTTTGATGCCCTCGTACTTCCGGGTGGTGTGATTAACCCTGACCAGTTAAGAAAGGATGATAAAGCTATCTCTTTCGTAAAAAGTTTCTTTAACGGAAAGACTCAACGTCCTGTTGCCTCAATCTGTCACGGTCCATTGACTCTTATCAATGCCGATGTTGTTAGAGGACGTAGAATGACCTCTTATGATTCTATTCGTAAAGACCTCGAAAATGCTGGGGCCAAGTGGATGGATGAAGAAGTTGTTTGCGACCAGGGTCTAGTGACTTCAAGAAATCCTAACGATCTAGATGCTTTTAATAGCAAGCTAATCGAAGAGATTGATGAAGGTAGACATAAAATTGTCTAATCACTGATCAAGAGAAATAAGGCGTTTCGGCGCCTTATTTCTTTTTCTTTGTTAAAATTAGGTTTTCTGAGGATTGAAGATGTCCTTCATAGCAATCAACAATTTCTAAGGCACCTGGTGTATCACAGAAACTTTTTCTATCTACAACTTTTAAAGTCTTTCCCATTACATCTAAGCATTTCATTTCTTCTATAAAAAATTGACTCTTTTCAAGTACTTCTTTCTCGATTTTCTTGTAACGAGATAAATCAATCTTTTGTTCCTCATAGCATTTCAAGGGCTCAGTGCTTACCACTTGAACCTTGGTAAGAACCCCTTTCAGAACGACTTTCGTGTGGTCGAGATTTCTTCTTTTTAAATATGAGAGATTGGAGAATTCTCTTTTTTTGCAACTTAGAACTTTAACTTCATAAGAAGTACAGGGGATATGATTTACCCACGAAGCAAACTTTGCTTGCGCTGAAGAAGATAATCCTAAACATAGTAAAAAAACCTTTAAAGCAACAATCCTAACCATCATTACATCACCCCTTCTTTGAATCCTTTAATCCCTTTGCACGAATTGGCAAATAACCTGCCTCACCATCAAATGCTAAGTGTAATAAGTCGCCTTTCTTTAATATCACTTCTCGATTCAGACGAATTCCTCCTGGTTTTTCACTGGGAGTAACTCGAATGGGATATTCATCATTTTGTCCCATTAAACTAATAATATGACCTCTTCTTTGCTTGAAAAAAGATTTCTCACTTTCACTATAGAAAAAAGGACTTTCTAAAAGGGCGACCTCTGTCTTGGCCTTAAGAGGTATAAGTTGAATGGGGATATTTAGAAGCTTAATAGACTCACCTTCTATAAGAACTTGTTCTTCTTGTATTTGAAAAAAACCATTGTGAGTAGAATGCCCATCACCTACAAAATAAGAGGCTTCACAGTTTTCCTTTTTGAAAATCCTTATCTCCTGAAGTTTATTATGTAAGGAAACTTTCTTTTTAATTTCTTGAGCGCTAAGTTTTGAATCTAATTTCCCTAAGCACAGATGACCTAGGGCAAGGCCCGGATCATTGGGATCTTTCCCATAGGTCTTTAGAAATCTAAAAAACTCATCTTTTGTATCAACATCTATTTTTTGATGCCCAAAATGAATATCAAACTCTCCACTAAGCACATCTAGTGGTCTAATCGCCGACTCGAATATTTCCTCGTCTTTATCAAGAAAAACTTCCCACCAAGTCTTACCAATAATCCCGTAATGTAGAACGAGATCCCCAAAGTCTATATCCATTGAAAAATCATTTAACATTTCAGGAGAGAGGCGAAACTGCTGACGTTCTAAGAACTCAACAATAACTGCAGAAAAGGCATCCTTATTCTCTTCATTACGATACAAGCTTTCAAGATCATGAACACAATGATTAAGACGAGTAATCGCGCTTTGAACTAAGGGAGAAGAGTTCAAGTAAACTTCACTTGGGCTATGAGCCTCTCCATATAAAACTTCAAAATGGTGGTGAATCACATTGGCAAAGTCTTGATCAAAATAGCCCTTTCCCCTTTCTTCTATTTTATAAAGCCCTTCAGCGTTAATTATATCGATCGCCTTATTTAATTGATCAAAAATTTTCTTCTTTTCATCTTCCTCTAGTCTAAAACCTGTAAAACGTGCAAAAAGAGGCTCCTCTTTTATCATGAGTTTCTTTAATTCTTGAATCCAAATCCATGCATAGTCTCTGTTTAAAATATTCCACTTTAAAGTGAAGACTTCATTCTTTGTATTTGCAAAGTCAATTTCAACGACAAAAGCGCTACTCATAAAAATATCGCTCCAAATTACGATCGATCACTCTTTCTATCATAATTTTATCATTCTTTTTAAGTCGTATCTTAGTAAGACATAAATCTCTCGAAATCACCTTAAATTCCTCTTTTATCTTTTCGGCATTCTCTAACTTGCCAATACAACACTGACCTAAACGTAAGGCGGAGTCCCTTAAATCAATCTTTAATTTTTCAGAGTGTGCCGAAATATCATTCAAAATCTCTTGGGAAGAAGTTTCAAAAAAGTTTATATTAAAAGATCCGGTTAGCCTTTCAAGTGGCCTTATATCCTCATCATGAATCACTTCATCCTCATCGACTAAGACCTCAAGCCATGTTTTGCCAATTTGATCATAATGCAAGCAGAGATCTCCAAAATCTCCATCTAGAGTAAAAAGATGATTCCAGTCAGAAGAGATCTTAAGACCTCGTGCTTCATAGAATTCATTTGTTACATAGGCTTGAAAAGAATTCTGACTACTACTGGCTTTTTTAACTGAGCGATCCCATGATTCTAGTTCATGAACATAATCATTAAGTCCACAAATTGCCGATCTTACTTCTCGAGAAGATTCATTCCAAAATTCAGACTGAAAGGTTTCATTGCCAATAAGAAAAGAAAAATGATGATGTATTTTGTTCAAAATTTTTTGATCTATAGTTTCTACTTTCTCTTCAATACAATATCGCCCATCGCTATTAATAACCTTTATACACTCATTGAGTTTTTTGATAATGAATTCTTCATTTCGATTTCCCTCAATAAAGCCTATAAAGCGTGAACGAAAAGGTCGTTCTTCTTTTAAAGAATCAAAAATAAGTTTTATCCAATAAAAAGAGATTTCATGATCTAAGATTTTCCATGACAGATGGATGGGGTTCTCTCTTCCCCATAAAATCTCTAAAGACCATTGCGTGAATTCACTCTTTTGCTGTTTGACCATAGATTTGATTATAACCTAGAGTCCAAACACAAAAAACTGACTTTTATTTTTTAAACCAACATCTGGGACGTTCTTGATCGAATAGCCCGGCTAAGAAGGTATTGATTCGGCATTGGTTCTTAGGGTACGAATTATGTAGAGTTTCAGTGGCAGGCTTAATTTCAGCCCAATTGAGAGAAAACTCCCCCTCATCGGGCTTGAGTAGCTTCATAACAGAGGAGAAACCTCGAATGGCGCTAATCGTTCTCAGGCATATGGCCTCCTCCCATGAGGATATATGAGAGTGGTGACATAATTGTGACCCAGGATAATCAATGGCCTTATTCAAGTAATCTAACGTTTCCACCTGGCGTGAAAAGTATTTCTTCAAGCATACTTGAGTGGCAAAATAGTCAGCCTGCCCTTCACTAGATACTCCATCATACATAGGATGAGCAATCCTGATATAAGGACTCCCTCCGAGAATATGTCCCACCTCGTGACATGTAATTAAAGCGACAGCGTCATCATTCATCCCAGGAATCCTCGCCATTCCTCCCCAAAATCCTAATTTCATAATTCCATCGACATTTGCGGTATAAGCTGTCAAATAAGGATTACTCCATTCCGGCACAGGAACAACAGGAACTCTAAAGCTTCTCATATCATCTTGATAAAGAGAGAAAACTCCATAAAAAATCTTATGAAAACTCTCTTCAGTTACTGTTGAAGTTGTCGGGTCATTTATTTCATACGAATACTTAGGTGCTCTCTGCTCATCTACGCTGGCAATGAGTGAGGGGGACATGAAAACAAAGCTCATCATGAAAATAACTAAAACTTTGTCTATTTTCTTGAGCAGCAATTGAAAGGGAGAGAATATAAAATAAGACTTGGGGTCCATGACCAGATATTGCCTTATATGGTCTATGACTACAATCAGCCCCTATAAATAATTCAATTTAGATAAGTTGCTCAATAACTTGATCTTTGGAAAAGCGGATCCCAACTTTTATATATTTCTCGAATTCACCAGAGACGACCACTTTAGCGGAGCTCTTATGGACAACAGAACCTTTAACTCGGGAAAGAGCTGCTACTTCTTCAGAGATATTGACTTCAACTTGGTCGCCTCTATAGAGCCCATCCAACCTTCTCGCCTTAATCTTTAAAGACATACCGGTAGTAGAAATATCTAAAATTTCTCCCTCATATTGAGACTTTTTTGTGAGTCCGTCCTCACCATAGGAAATAATCCAGTTATTCGGACTTAGGTTTCTTGTTGGTTTATATCTTTGCCCTATTCTTAGATTTACAACCTTCAGCTCTGAAGGAAGATTAAAAGTAAGCCACTTATGAGCGTGATTTTTATGAACAACTGTATCTAGAAAGACATTACTGGACTCATTAGTTATCGTAACTTCACTTCCTACAGGAAAGTCACTTGCCTGTTCAGATTCATCGTAAGGAACGAGAGCAAACTCATTGAGTCCATCATTAATATGCTTAAGTTTGGCCAAAATCTTAGCCCCAGATTCTTTATGAGAGATAATAAAAAGTGAACCAAAAGATAATGCTTTTTCAAAATAGTCGAGAATGATTTCTCTTGATTGAATAAATTCTTTTTCTAACAAATCTCAACTCCAATGAATTGTTCTCTACTCTTATTAGAACCTGTATTGGCGGGGAAATGAAGCCGGTCAAGATTGCTTTCTCTTTTACAAAAGTAAGACTTCCTTATTTACGGCCGTTTAAAGTTTTTACAGCTCCCTTTATTTCCCTAAGAAACATCACTGTAATTACAGTGACTTACACGCGGAAATAACTGGCACGCCCTTTGCTCTATTAAATAGTGAAATTCCAATTAGAGAGAGGAGAATGGAATGAAAACTTTAAGAAACTTATTTAGCTTATGCTTATTTCTAACATCGACTATGGCCATGGCGGCTCCACAGATTATATGTACTACACCGAGAGAGTCCAAAGTTGTTCTCATTAAAGATACTTCGGTAGCACTCTCTACCCCAGAGAAGCTTATCAACCAAAGAACAGTGGCCAGTGTTTCTTCTGTAAGAACTAAATTACAAGGAAAGGGATTCACTAAGATTATCTTTTTAGATGGAATAAAGCACACCATTCATATTGAAAATCAAAATGATTTTTCTGACGTTAATGACTATATGGTGATGCGCTCACAAGAGGGTCATGAGATTACCTATCCTCTAACCTGTAATAAGTAATTTTCATCAACGACCAAATTTAAATTTCTTTATACTGTCGCCCTTTCCTCTCTCGGGCACAATATAATTTTCGCACCCTTCCACAGCAACAACTTCTTCCTTATCAAGGGAAACGACTTTTTCGAGTTCAACAAATGAACTCAATCGTCTTTTAGATTTCTGATTATAAAAAGCAAGTTCAATTGAGTAGTCACCCTTTAACTCCATCCCACCATTAACTGTTACAGGACTATAGCTAATCAATTCTACCTTTCTATTCACTTTAATATCATCAGCACCACTCACGACCCAATTCTGCTTAGGCTTAATACTTTGTGCTTTAAGCGATAAACTGGAAATGATATAGCGATGATTTAAAGCGGGACAGGGTAACTCATTCAGACGCATCGAAATCGAAGAAGCCGCATAATTTATCCCAATAGAACCTTTTTTTGGCGAACTAAATCGTAAATTCTGACTATCTCTAGGATCAGGAGATACCAACATCATAGAATAGAACCCTAGTGTCTCAGTTCTCAATCCTTGCTTACGAGAGAGTTTAATAAGCCAAGAGTCTATACCTTTTTTACTATAAAGAACTTCCAGGGCCTGATCTTCAATATTAGGAAGTTCAAAAGAAAATCTCATACCTCTTGAAACTAAATCACGCGCCCCTTTACCAACCTTCCAAGGAATTTCTCTCACCTCATCAATAGCAACACCAGAAGTAGAAATATAGGCGGTATTACTTTCGTATCTAAAATCAGCTGTTTTTGAACAGCTCATAAAAAGAGAAAGGATTAGTAAATATAAAGAAACTTTTTGTCTTCTAATTTTTCTTCTCCGGAGGTTGCTTGGATGATGAGTCTTTCCTCATCTTTTATAAGTACCGCTTCAAAAGGAGCGATTAAAGTATCATTTACTTGAATGGGATAATCTAAGTTTAATAAAGTTGAAGGTCTTTGCTTATTTGATCTATTAATCTCAACTTTAGAGTTTTTCTTTAGCTGATAATAATCGAGACTGAAGTCACGATGTTCAATCAAGGTCGACAAACTCTCACTTTTCAAATGAGGTTTAGGCCTAAAGCAATCAATCCTATTATCTTCCGAGGAAAAATTGATGACATCCATTGCTTTTTTCACATGGAGCTCTCTGGACTTTCCTTCTTTATCTACTCTATTCCAATCCCAAACTCTATAGGTTACTCCTGAGCTTTGCTGAACCTCGGCCAGGGTAACTCCTTTACCGATAGCATGAATCGTACCCGCCGGAACATAGAAGAAGTCGCCTGCTTTAACTGGATAGAAATTTAAGAGTTCATTTAAGTTCTCTTTTTTCTCAATGGCTTCCTGAAGTGCAACTCGAGTGACTCCTTCTTTTAGACCAAGATAAATTCCTTCTCCTTCGTTAGCATCAAGAATAAACCAACACTCTGTCTTGCCTAGACTATTTTCATGCAATTGAGCGTATTGATCATCAGGATGAACCTGAACACTTAGATCATCACTGGTATCAATGAATTTAACTAAATATTTGAAAGCATCTTCTTCTAATTGTTCCGAGAGAATATTTCCCTCTTCAGTATAACTTGGTCCATCTTTTAATAGTGAGACTTCCCAAGTCTCTCCAATCTGATCAAGATTGAGGCCCCAATCAGCAGAGATATTCTTCATTGTTTTTAATTTTATTCCCCCCCAAATTTTTTCAACAACATGGGGCTTAAGCTTCAACATATATAATCCAGATCTTTAAATATCTTTAAAATTTAACACCATAAAAAATGGTCACTTACAGTTTAGAAACTCTATTGGACCAATGCAAGCCAATTGAGCTAACTCACTAATATTAAAAGAATGAAAATCAGAAAAAGAATAGTCTTTGAGCCAAAACAACCTCAAGTTATTCTATATCTATGAAAAAGTTCCCCTTACCTATTCTTCCTTTACCGGAATTGGTTCTCTTTCCCCATACGGTTATCCCCATGCTAATCGTGGAACCGACCTATGTGAAAATGATTAAGGACTGCATTCTAACCGACCAATCTATAGGAGTGGCCTTAGCAGAACCCATAAATGATGAAAAAACAATCGCAAAGTATACACCTCAGAAGGTTGCGACAATGGGAAAGCCTGTCCTTCTGGAAGAACTGGATGATGGCTCGATAAAAGTTCTCATTAGAGGAGAAGAACGAATCGAACTTTTAAGGGTAGAACAAAATATTCCCTATCTTATATATCAAGTCAGAGAATTACCCGATATTAAAGAAAGCTCACAATTTCATTTTGATGGACCTAAGATTGAAAGACTAAAAGATATACTTTTTCAATGGCTTGATGACACTGTCTCAGACTCTGTTGAAAGAGATACTTTTATCGACTCACTCGAGTCTCTCCATCACTTTATCGATTATCTCTCTATGTTCTTGGTTCATGATAGATCCATGAGACAACTTCTTTTAGAGAACTGTTCACTCCATGAAAGGATTCAAGTTTTGAGTACTTTACTCAGGGGCGATTACCCTGACTGTGAAGACGAAATGGTCTTAGAGGCCATCAAAGAATTTGAATATGGCGGTACCTCAGAAGTTTATGGAAAAGTCGTACACTAGTGAATTAGTTAAAATAGAGAAAGAAGTAATTCAATACTGTAATCCCCAATCCAGATACCAAAGGAATCGTTAGATTATCATCTAAGAAGATAGACAATAACTCACTAAATACCCCGATCATAGCTGCTATCATAGCAAACCAAATCAGATCAAATTCTTGAATGCCATGACCCAAAAGATAAACAAGAGTGATTAAGTAACAAGTGACAAAACCCGCTAAAGAACCTTGCAGAGATTTATTAGGAAGGATTTTATCCTTTCCATAAAGAACACCAAAAATACTTGAAATAGGATCACTAAAAATAAGAAAGAGTACGGAGAGAATCGCAATCTTTTCGGAGAAGAAAAATAGAGATAGGGATGCGCCAAGAGCATAGAAAGGAAATCCACTCATAGAATTTCTTTCGGACTCTCTCATGAATGGGCCCATAGCTTTAAGAACGACTTCGTTCATTTTTTCAAACTTCATTCTCAAAAATTCTACTGCAAAAGCACTTAAGGCCAAGGTCAATAAAATAGTCGCTGTCTCTTCTTTGGCCATATTCAATTGAATATGAGCCCCTAATCCAATCAGGCCAGTTCCCATGTGCCAGGCCTTACGAAGAAGATGAAGATCTCCTCTAAGTTTAAGTTGTGACTCAGTTTCTATAGCCGATATATTTCGTGACATGGATTCTCCAAGCTCTTTAAATTATTTACTTTAACCTTATTTGAGAATTAAATCTAACCCTTCAAACCCATTCCAGTCCAGACAAAAAAGATCAGGTACTCTTATTTACAACAGGTGTCAAAATAATATTTAAGTAAAACTCAGCTTATGAGGTCAATTTTTAATCTTTGCTATGGGACTTAAAAACGCAAAGATAACTCCCCTTACCCCTTACATTAATTGAAGAACTCGTTATAATGGAGGAGCTAAAATCATTATGATTTTAGGAAATTAGATATAAAATCCATAGTGAATGATTACTAAAAAAATTCACTTTATATAAAGGGTTCTCCTTGTGGTTTGCATGGCCAAAGGATTGCTCAAGAAGAGTAGAAATAAATGAATTGGCCTGAAAATAGCTCCTCATTTCCCGACAATCTGAAAGACCGCTTCTCTGGTCACAACCAAAAAATTTGGGCCATAGGTGGCGGAAAAGGTGGAGTTGGAAAAAGCTTAGTTACTGCAAATCTTTCGATTTGCCTCTCCCTTATGGGATATCGTGTGATTTCAATTGACCTCGACTTAGGAGGGGCCAATCTTCACACCTGTCTTGGAGTTCCGATTCCAGAGAAAACTCTTTCTGATTATCTTACTAAGAAAGAGCGGTATCTCCAGGATCTGGTTACCCCAACACCGATTCCCAACCTATCTATAATTAGTGGGGCTCAAGATGATGTAGGAATTGCAAATCTTAAGCAAATGCATAAAGCAAAGATTTTAGCAAAAATGCGCGAACTCGATGCAGACTACGTCCTTCTCGACCTTGGTGCGGGAACGACTTTCAATACTCTCGACTTTTTTATCTCAGCAGATCAGGGTATTTTAACAGCTTTGCCTGAGCCTACTTCAATTGAAAATACTTATCGCTTTATCAAGTCGGTTTATCACAGAAAACTTAAGATGGCCGAAGACCTCCTTGAAGTTGGTCCGCTAATTGATCAAGCGATGAATACAAGAATTACTAATAATTCAACCCCTGCCGATTTAATCAACCGAGTAATCGAGATTAACCCCCATATGGGTAAGAAGCTTCAAGCAGAAGTTAACCGTCTCGTTCCCAAGCTCATTATTAATCAGGTAAGAACTCAAGCTGATATTGATATCGGATTCTCGATGAAAATTATCTGTAAGAAGTACTTTGGAATCAATCTCGATTACGCTGGATACTTAGAGTACGATGCTTCTGTATGGCAAAGTGTAAAAAAGAGAAGACCACTACTGATGGAATTCCCTAATTCAAGCTTAGTAAGCAACTTTGACCGAATTATTCATAGACTATTAAATCTAAATTAGATTGAAGGGCAGACATAAACGTGCAAGAGAGTATAAAGAACTATTACGAAATTCTTGAAGTTCCTGAAGATGCGGATGGGGATACCATTCATCGCGGATATATGAGGGCCAAGAATGCCTATACTCAGGATTCCCTAGCTCTCTATTCTTTAATGTCTCCTGAAGAATGCGCGAAGACTTTAGAGCTTATTGAAGAAGCTTACTCTATCCTCTCCAATATAAATAAAAGAAAACAATATGATCAAGCTCGTGGATTAAATAACCAAGGCGTCTATGGAAGCTCACAAGCAAAAGGCAGTGCAGAAGATATGACCATGGGTTATAATCCCGACAAAAAATACGACGAGAAAAGGGCTACATCAGGCTCTATGTTTAAGATCATGGCCAATATGCGCTACACTCTTGATTACAAAGTAAATGCTGACTTTGAAAAAGAAATTGAACAGGCCAGTGATTACTCAGGAGACTTTCTTAAAAAGATTAGAGAATACAAAGGTGTTGAAATTTCGCGAATGGCAGAAATGACAAAAATCTCTAAGACCTATATACGTTACATTGAAGATGAAGAATTTGATAAGTTACCTGCAGCTGTTTATGTAAGAGGTTTCGTTTATCAATATGCTAAGACATTAAAACTTAATCCTGAACTGGTTGCGAATTCTTTTCTTTACCGTCTAAAACAAGCCACAGAAAGCTAAAACGATGATGGATAGTGAAGATAATGAAGAGTCCATTAGCTTAACTCTCAATGAAGATGATCTCTCTGAGCACAAAAGACTTGATCTCTTTCTTTCTAAGAAAATAAAAGACCTGAGTAGAAACTTTATTAAAAGTCTCTTCCAAAAAGGTTTAATTACGGTTGATGAGGACAGCCCTTATCAAGGTAAATTAGAATTAAAGAAAATGCCTCCAGCAGGAACTCGATTACGAATAGAAGTCCCTCCTCCTGCTCCAAGTGATGCCATAGCTGAAGATCTCCCCCTTGAAATTCTCTTTGAAGATGAGCATTTAATTATTGTTAATAAAGCGGCAGGGATGGTTGTGCATCCAGCACCAGGACACCCGACAGGAACACTCGTGAATGCCATTTTACATCACTGCAAAGATCTCAAAGGAGTTGGGGATCAAAAAAGGCCCGGTATAGTTCACCGACTCGACAAGGGAACTAGTGGAGTCATGGTCGTGGCCAAAACTCAAAAATGCCATGAGGGACTCGTTCTTCTCTTTTCTGAGCATAATATTATTCGTGAGTATCAAGCCCTTGTTATGAAAACAAAGTTGAGGGATTCTGGAGCGGTTGAATCCCATATAGGACGTCATCCCAATAATCGATTAAAGATGGCCTCTGAGGTAAGAAATGGAAAATGGTCCAAGACTTATTATAAAGTAGTTGAGTTATTCCAGCACTGCACATTAGTCTCTTGCACACTTGAAACTGGAAGGACTCACCAAATTCGTGTTCATATGTCTCAGGACCTCAAGGCTCCCCTCCTCATGGATCCTCTCTATGGGAATCCAAAAGAAAATATAAAGCGCTTACCAGGTGAAGTCGCCAAAGTTTTCAAAGAATATCCTCATCCCTTTTTACACGCAAAGAAATTAGGATTCATCCATCCTATCACCAAAGAAGAACTTCTATTTGAAACAGAACTACCTGCAATTTTTCAAGAAACCCTACAGGCTCTAAGAGAGTTTGATTCATGACAAAAGTCTACGAACACAAGCTTCCTGTGGGTAAGTTTGAACTTTACAATGCTCGGCCGAACTTTGATTTCACAGAGGTATCTCAAGTTCACGGAAACCATGTTCTAGAAACGAATAAGAGTTTAAAAAATAATAATCAAGAAGCTGATGGACTCTATTGCCTAACCCATGAATTCACTCCTATGGCCATCAAGACTGCCGACTGTCTTCCCATTTGTGTTTGCGGAGAAAAGGGAGTGGCCCTCCTTCATGCAGGATGGAGAGGTGTGGCCTCCAATATTTTTTCTTTGGAAAACCTAAAGGCCATAGTGCCTTTCTATTTCTTCATTGGACCGGCCATTGCTATTGAAAACTATGAAGTCCAACCCGACTTTAAAGAACATTTCTCAGCACTTGACCATTGCTTTACAAAGAGAGGACAAAGAATTTACTTTGATCTCAAAGGCGCTGCAGAAAGCTTAATTTTACACCAATTTCCTTCAGCACAGATTGAGAAATCCCCCATGGATACTTACTCTACCCCTGAGCTCCATAGTTTTCGCTTAGATAAGACGAAGCTTAGAAATTGGAATATTTGGCAACCTTAATTATTACCATCTCTAGAATTCAAGTACGCTTCAGTTTATAATCTAACAATATTTGTAAGTTAATCACTCATTAAGGGGAACTCTATATGACAGAGAATCAAAGTTTCTATCGCGGTAAGAATCTTACCCAGCATATCCTAGGTGGACTAGGTGCTATCTTTATGATCGGCCTATCCCTCTATTTAACAAATTATTATTTTAATACAAAGTTTCCAACCGGAATTAATTCAGGTGGTCTTTGTGACATCAACTCATTTTTCACCTGTGATCTTACAACAAACTCTATGGCCTCAAATATTGCCGGAGTTCCTATTTCACTCCTTGGTGTTCTCATGGGGACCTTTGTTCTCTTTGGCTTTCTTTTTAATAATGAAAAAGTTGAAGGAACCATCCACTCTCTTCTCATTGTGAATGGAATTGGTTGTCTTGTTCTTTTTCTTTATTCTCTCATCGCCCTTGGAGGACTTTGTCCTGCTTGTACCCTTTACTATATCGCTTCATGGCTGACTCTTTTTGCCTTTTTTAAAGGCAGTACAATTCGAACTCCCGATATCCTTACTCTCATTTGTTATGGAGCTGCATTTGGAATCATCTTTGCGATAACTTTTAATTATGTTCAAGGAAAGCAAAAGAATGTCAGTAAATTAGCACAGAGTTTGATATCTCAGTATGAAGGTCTACCTAATCTAGGTAATCCTAAGTTTGAGTCCGATTATAAGCTTGCTAAAATTGAGGGTACTTCATTTGCTGAAGCGCCGATACGAATTGTGAAGTTTTCAGATTTTGAGTGTCCAGCTTGTCGCATGCTTTCAGATATTCTTCATACTGTTGAAAAGCAATATAAAGGAAAGGTCGCAATTGATTATTTCTTCTATCCGCTTGATCACAACTGTAACCCTGAAATGACTCGTCCTATGCACCAAAATGCTTGTTATGCAGCCTATATGGCAGCCTGTGCTCCCGAAAAATTTCAAGAGATAGAATCTAAAATCTTTTCTAATCAACAAAGTCTATCAAAAGATTATATTGATCAATTGGCCAAAGAATACGGAGTAACCGAATGTATGGCCAAGCCAGAGACAAAAGAAAAGGTTGTAGAGTATATTAAGCAGGCTAAACCATTTGGTGTTAAATCAACTCCTACTTTTATACTTAATGGTGTAAAAATTGAAGGAGTACTTCCTTTAGACCAACTTAAAATACTAATTGATCACCTTTTAACTAAATAATTAAGTTTATGAGCAAGAAAAAAAAGCGCGAGATCCCCATTTTTGATCACCCAATCTTTGAGACTCATTGTCATCTTGACTACCTCAAAGAAAGATCTACTGAAGAGACTCTCGCGCTCTCTTGCGAAAAAGGAATCAATAAGTTTATTACGATTTCTGTTGCGCCAGGAAACCTTGATAAAGTCATTGAAATTTCCAAAGCTCATGAAAATGTCTATTGCACTCAAGGTCTTCATCCTCACGAGGCGAAACATTGGACTAGCGAAGTTGAGCAAAAAATCCTCAATCATAGCACTTTTGAAAAGGTCGTGGCCATCGGCGAAATAGGCTTAGACTTTCATTACAATAATTCTCCTAAAGAGAAACAAATCGAAGTTTTCAAAAGACAGCTTGAAATTGCGACAGAAAAAGAGCTCCCCGTTGTTATTCATTCACGGGATGCTGATCCTGAGACGATTGAAGTTCTATCTGAAATGGCTCCACAAATGAAGAAGAAAGGTGTTATTCACAGTTTTACTTCTGGACCAGAGCTTGCTCAGACAGCAATTGATTTAGGTTTTCATCTTGGATTCAATGGAATTATAACCTTTAAGAATGCTCAGGCCGTGAGAGATATTGTAACTCTCACACCTTTAGAGAGAATACTTTTAGAAACAGACTCTCCCTTTCTAACCCCTACACCTTATAGAGGTATGGAGAATGGACCTCAGTATCTCCCCTTCATTGCAGAGAAAATTGCTGAAATCAAAGAAGTTTCCGTAGATGAAGTCCTTGTCCAAGCCTATAAGAACAGCACTTCCCTCTTTCTCTCGTAAATCACCTCTACCTTAGTCTTTTCTTAGCCTTTACCAAAAAAGGTAGATCTTACCACTGGGTAGGTTACTTCGATCTTTAAGTAGTCTCTTGCCTACACAATCCGATAGATAAGAATGAATAAAAAAATCCTGCTATTAGGGTTAATGAGTTTGGCCACAGGGCTTAATGCCTATGATACCTTTCCTATTACCCGATTTACTCCTAGCGAACGTGATGGAGTTATCAATTTCTACTCTAGCTATCGCCCTCAAATGACGGCCACACTAGATTGTAGTAGCTTTTTAATGGGAGTAACTTATTACTACCCTAAAGGGCAAAACCAGTTTCTTCATCTTTTTGAAGATGAGTGTCACGAGATCTTTGAAACTGTAGATTATTGGTTTAGCTATAGTGAGACGGCCTGTCTGGTAGTTGATTTTGATCAGAAGAATTGGAATCTCATTAAGGGCGCTGATCGCTGTCCAAATATCCAACCTAGATAACTCAATAATTCAAGCTACTTACAAATACTTGAGCTATTTATTTAGGAATCTACACATTTAATAAGCGAAACATAGATGCCGAGCATCATTTTTTTCTCTATTCTAGTTTTAATCGTAAAACTGGCAAGGAGATCATCATGAATATTGCTCAGGCCATAATTGAAACCTTAAAAAAGTACGAAGTTGATCACCTCTTTGGGACCCCTGGCGACTCTGTCCACTTCCTTATGGAAGCTTTAAAAAAGTCTCAAGAGTTGGAATTTATCCAAGTCGGACATGAAGAGGGAGGCGCATTAGCTGCAAGTGCTCAGGCCAAATCTGGAGCTAAGCTTTCTGCCTGTATTGGTTCATCTGGCCCAGGAATTATTCATCTCCTAAATGGTCTCTATGATGCAAAATTAGACGGAGCCCCAGTACTGGCCATAACTGGCCAAGTGGAGACATCACAGATTGGTCTTAAAAAGGGTCACGAAATTGAATCTGAGCGACTCCTTGATGATGTTACATGCTTTAATCAAACGATTCTGAATGCAGAATCTGCTGTGAAAATTATCGATCTTGCTTGTCGTACCGCCATTGAAAAAAATGGAGTGGCGCATATCTCTCTTCCGCTAGATATGGCCTATCAAAATGTTGAACTCATCGATCATTTAGAAACCCCTATTTTTAACCATGGAAAATTAGAACCCAACCATGAAGATGTTAAGCAAGCTTTAAGAAAAATCGAAAAGGCTCAAAAGCCCGTTGTTCTCGCTGGTAGAGGATGTTTATGCGCTCAGGACGAGTTTGAACTATTCATTAATAAGATCAAAGCTCCTGTGATCAAAACGCTTAGAGCAAAATCTCTAATCGATGATGAACATCCCCACTCACTAGGCGGTCTTGGTCGATTTGGAATAAGACCAGCGTATGAAGCCCTTCAAAATTGTGACCTTCTCATTGTCCTAGGAACTGATTTTCCCTTTCAGGACTATTTAAAAGAGCCTAAAGAAGTTATTCAAGTTGATACAAGTACAGAAGTCCTTACCGCAAGTAGAAGTCACCCTATTGAACTTCCCATTCATGCACATATCAAAGACTTCTTGCAACTTATGAATGAGTTCGAATATATGAGCGAAGATTATTTTTTGAATAAATCTCATTCACATATGAAAGCCTATCATAGGCTCATGGATAAGATTGACCTTAACTTTGAAAAAAATATTATCCCTCAAAACTTCATGAGAGTTCTGGGAATGAAAGCCGACGATCAAGCCCTATTCACCTGTGACTCAGGACTGATTACATCACACTTTGCCAAGAGTATGAGGATGAGAAAAAAACAAAGAGTTTATTTTTCTGGCAATCTAGGAGCAAAGGCCTTTAGCGTTTCAGCAGCGTTAGGATTACAGCTCCAATCTCCTAAAAATCAAGTGATCAGCATCATCGATGCAGAGAGCTTAAATATGCTTCCCAGTGAGCTTGGAACGATTTCAAGTTACGGGTTGCCTATAAAAATCTTTATAGTAAATCGAGCCGGTCCAAATCAGTCCGCCATTGAAAAACCAAATTATGAAATGCTTGCTAAAGCTTATGGAATTGAAGCAAAGAGTATCCAAGACCCGAATTCGTTAGAAGAGGCTGTAGAATTTGCTCTTCAACATGATGGTCCTTATATTTTAAATGTTGAAGTCCATGACTATAAGAATAATCAATATCCTATTCTAGAATTTGATCCAGTATACGGGATTAGCAAAGAGGCCTTAAAAGAGATCTGGGAATCTATTCAGGATACAGTAACTGTTAATTTAAAAGTTGCTTGAGATGAGCACTTGAGGGATTGAAATTTAATTGATGAGAATTCATCATTCTTTCTCTGAAGTTTTGATCCAGTTGTTTAGAAAAATTCTTCTTGGCAACTGCTCGCATAAGAGTCTGATTTATTTTTTCATAAACGAGAAATTGCACCTCAGGTGAACTTTCTAACTCATTATGATTTTCCGTTCTCAATTCATTGCTAACAAAGGTCATCTCTTTCTTGCGAGCGACATTGGGTCCATCATTAAAGAAGTTATCTTGATCACTGATCAAATTGAAATTTTCTTTCACATTTTGAGGAATAATATCGTTATCTGAACCAATTGAATCTAGAGTAACAAGCAAGTCTATATTTCTAAATCCATGCTCAACTCTATTCAGTTCATTTGCGACATCTACAATGGTATCGCCACCCATTCCGTGGCCAACTAAAATTATAGGTTGCCCATGGGGTCTCGACTTCACGGCTTCTATAATGTCTTCCTTACCATCCCAATTGAAAACTTCTGAATAAGGAATATTTCCAGACATTTCACCTAGGCCTTCATTCTCTGCTTCAAAAGGGTTAAAAGAAAAACCTTTGACAAAGAAAATACCTGGCTTATCCACGCGCTTGCTATCGCTTTGAACAACCTCTTGAGCAGAGGCACTTCCCTTCTCACCAGCTGGAATTTCTACACCTATTGAGGGCAGAGAGGGACTAACGACACTCGCCAAGCCTCGAACGAGAGAACTTCCCGCTTGTCCAAGAAGATGCTTTCCTGCACTTCCCGTCTCAGCAACCTTCGACTGAACTTTGTCTTTAATATCTTTTCCTACTTGAGAGAGATCTTTATCTTGAAGAGCTGTAGGGTTTTGGGGGGCTTTCTTCGCTGTATTTTCCACAACTTCCGCCCCCTTATCTTTGAGCGCTGACGAAACTTTGGTAGGTCGGCGATTCAAATAATCCTGTTTAGAGGCATAACGAATTGTAGAGTTCGAGCTTTTCATGATTCCATCATACACTGCAACGCAAGATAATCACGGCCTAAGGAAGAATTGACCTAGGCCTGATCCCCTTCTCAAAGTGAGTACAATTTTCCCACAATATTGGTCAGTTATAGTTAAAAGGGTGTGCGAAGCCTATTAACTATGATAGAAGCATTAAATCTAAAATTTGAATTATTTCGTACCCCAGAGTGTCCTTACGGCCAGGGGTACATTCATTAGGAGTCCGTCAAATGGCAAAAATAAAAGTAGCAATTAATGGAATGGGAAGAATTGGTCGTACATTAGTTAGAGAATTCTTTTCTCGTAACGACTTAAACTATGAACTTGTTGCAGTTAACAATCCGGGAACGCCTACTCCCTATATTCACCTCCTCAAGTTTGATTCAGTTCATGGACCATTTCGTGGACAAATTGAATACAAAGAAGGCGATAATACTTTTGCTGTTAATGGAAACACAATTAAGTTCTACAACTTTAGAGACCCTTCAGAAATTCCATGGGGTGCTGATAAAGTAGATATTGTTATTGATGCCACTGGAAAATTTAAAGATAAAAATTCTCTAGGACTTCATAAAAGAGATACAGTTAAGAAAGTAGTTATGTGTGCTCCTGGAAAAGACCTCGATGGTACTTTTGTTATGGGAATTAACCACGAAGACTATAATCATGAAGAACACGACATTGTAAGCAACGCTAGCTGTACAACAAACTGTCTCGCTCCAGTGGCCAAAGTTCTTAATGACAGCTTTGGTATCGAAAGTGGATTTATGACAACAGTTCATGCTTACACATCTGATCAAAAGATCCTCGATAACAGCCATAAAGATTTACGTCGTGCTCGTGCCGCTGCTGTTAGTATGGTTCCAACGACAACAGGGGCAGCTAAAGCCGTTGGACTTGTCATCCCAGAACTCAAAGGAAAGCTTGATGGACTTGCTATTCGAGTTCCTACTCCGAATGTATCGATGGTAGACCTCAACGTTGTTCTCAAAGAAAATGTTGATATCGAAACAATCAATAACGCTCTAATTGAAGCAGCCAATGGACCACTTAAAGGAATTTTAAAAACAGAAAGCCTACCTCTTGTAAGTTGTGACTACTTTGGAATGCGTGAATCTTCTTGTGTGGATTTAGAGCTTACAAATAAGATCGACAATATTTACAAAGTTATTACTTGGTATGACAACGAAGCAGGTTTTTCAAATCGTGTTCTTGACCTCGTTAATCATATGGGAAGTAAGTTTTAATTGAGATAAAACGATTTTTATAAGGATAAGGTTTTATGGCCATTCAATATATAGATTCTGAAATGATGGAAGTTGAAGGAAAAAGAGTAATTGCTCGTTTCGACTTCAATGTTCCTCTAGACAAATCTACAGGTAAGATTACGGATACAACTCGTCTTGATCGTGCTCTTCCAACAATTCAATATATTCTTGAGAAAAAACCAAAGAACCTTATTCTTATGAGCCACTTGGGCAGACCTAAAGGTGAAGCTAAGGCTGAACTCAGTCTTGAACCTGTGGCAACTTACCTCGCTGAAAAATTGGGAGAAGATGTCATCCTCACAGAGTCATGTGTTGATCGTGCGATTAAGCCTCTTCTGGATCTTCCAAAAACTCGAATCGTTCTTCTACAAAATTTACGTTTTCATCCTGAAGAAAAAAATAATGATCCTGAGTTTGCTCGCAAACTTGCTAGCTATGCAGATGTCTATGTAAATGATGCCTTTGGTACTGCCCATAGAAAGCACGCAAGTACATACGGTATTATGGCGTATTTCAAAAAAACAAGCTTTGCCGGCTTTTTAATGAAATCAGAAATTGAAGCCCTCTCTCATGTGGTCAATAGTCCTAAATCTCCATTCACTGCCATTGTCGGTGGCGCTAAGGTCAGTGATAAAATTAAAATCATCGATGCTCTTTTAGCCAATGTTGATCATCTTCTTATTGGTGGTGCGATGGCCTACCCCTTTCTCAAAGCAAAAGGCTTTGAAGTGGGAAGCTCACTTTGTAGTGACGAAGATGTAGCGCTTGCAAAAAATATTTTAGGCCAACCCATTGCCAGAAGAATCGTTCTTCCTAAAGATCATTTGATTGCATCAAACCCAGACTCCGCTCCTTCTATTACGGAAGATCAGAATATTCCCGAAGGGCAAATGGGTCTCGATATTGGTCCTCAAACGATTGAGCTTTTCAATGAAAAATTAAAAAGTTCGAAAACCGTACTTTGGAACGGGCCTATGGGGTTCTTTGAAAAAGAAAGCTTTGCAAAAGGTACCTTTGCCATGGCCAGAACCCTATCAGACTTAAAAGATGCTTTCACTCTTATCGGTGGTGGGGATAGTGTATCAGCAGTCAATCAAAGTGGTCTTGCTGATAAGATGTCCCATGTCTCTACCGGTGGTGGAGCAAGCTTAGAGTTTATTGAAAATGGTACTCTTCCAGGAGTACAGGCCTTAAAATTCGGACTTGATTAATTCAAAGGAGTTGAAATGAAAAAGTTTATGATTGGAAATTGGAAAATGAATCAATCTCTATCTGAGATAAATGCTTTTTTCAATGACCTCAATCTTACTGGTGTAAATTGCGAAACTTGGATTGCACCTCAAGCCCTTCATCTTTCAACTCTTTTACTAAAAGCCTCTGGGACGAATATTAAAGTAGGTGCCCAAAATATTTCTGAAGAAAAGTCAGGAGCTTTTACAGGAGAAATTTCTCCCGTTGCCTTAAAAGACCTAGGTTGCTCATTCTCTCTTATCGGACATTCTGAGCGTCGCTCTCTTTTTAATGAATCCAATGCAGTATTAAATAAGAAAGTTCTTCTCAATCAGTCTCTAGGACTAACAAGTGTTTTCTGTGTTGGAGAGCAACTCGAAGAAAGAGAAAATGGCATGACGGATGCTGTTCTCAAGCATCAGATCGTAGAAGGCCTTAAGAATTATCCAGAAAGTGCACTTGATCAGCTCATTATTGCCTATGAACCCGTTTGGGCCATAGGAACTGGAAAAGTGGCAACACCTGAACAAGCAGAGGAAACCCATTATGGAATCCGCACTGTTCTTGTTGAACTCTTCAATCGCGCCGGAGCACAGATTCCTCTACTCTATGGTGGATCTGTAAAACCAGCAAATGCGGAAGGCCTTCTCTCTCAAGAAAATATTGATGGAGCACTTGTTGGTGGAGCTAGTCTCAAAGGAGAGGACTTCTCTAAGCTTTCTCAAATAGCCTCAAAACTATCAAAATAGGCTAAGTGCCTAATTTTATATAAGTCCTTGGCCATGGTACCCCACTCTTTTCTTGCCATGTCCTTGATTTTTAGTTAAAAAATGGGGTTGCTTTTAAAAATATAAAGGAATGCAAAAATGACAGATATTCTCATGATTCTTCAGGCCGTAGTCTCTATCCTCCTTATCGTTGTAGTTCTTCTTCAATTTGGTAAAGGTGCAGAAGCGGGACTTTTCTCTGGTGGCGGCGGAGATAACCTTATGACTGGTGCCCAACAAGGGAATATTCTAGTTAAGATCACTATTGTTCTCTCGATTCTTTTCATGGGAAATTCAATTCTCTTAGCTAAGCTAGAAGGGAAGAAAGCAAATAGCTCACTTCTCGACTCAGAAGCTCCCGTAGCTCGTCCTCTTAATTCAGATGCGACATCAGCTCCAGCTGCTCCTGCTACACCTCAGGCGGAAGAAAATGCTGAAGCAACTACTCCTACAACCAATGAAACGACACCTAAAGCAGAGAAGTAATTAAACTCTGTTTTTAGATTTTAAGGTGGTGTGATTATGAAGTTTGAAACTGTTGAACTGATAAAAAAAGAATTCCACCACCTTGATACTATCTTTTTTAATAGCGCCTACTTTGGACCTTCACCTTATAGTGCCAAACAAAAAGTAAGTCGTGCCCTTCACAAAGAACTTGATCCTTCCTTTTTCAATTACAGTACCTGGATGGGAATTCCTGAAAGAGAAAGAGAGCTGATAGCCAAGTTACTCAACTGTTCTGCAGACAATATCACTCACTCCACTTCAACCTCAGATATAATCAACATCGTTGCCAATGGAATTAAACTCGAAAAAGATGACGTGATCTGTTCTATCAATCACGATTATCCCTCTAATGTTCTTCCTTGGATGAGAGCTGTTGAAACGAGAGGCCTTAATTTTGAGTTGATTGAATTAGGCGATGAACCTTTTCCTACTCGCGAATGGCTAGAGAAGAAACTCCCTAAGAACTGTAAAGTCTTTGATATGAGCTACGTTACCTTTGATACTGGTAAACGTATGAATATTCTTGAGATTGGAAAACTTTGTAAAGAAAGAGATATCTTCTTCATTGTTGATGCGACTCAGGCCTTAGGAGGAATGCCTATTAGCCCCGAAGAGCTTGAAGTCATCGATGTTCTGGCCTGCAGTTCCTACAAGTGGATGCTAGGCCCATACGGACATGCCTTCGCTTATTTTAGTGACTCTGCTTTAGAGAAGGTTGAGCATAGAAATGGTAACTGGGTCGTTTCTCCAAATTCTAAAGTTGTCTACAACCTCTTAGACTACACTACTGAAACTCTTCCTGGCGCACGTAAGTACGATCGTGGACAGTCTCCTAATATGCTTGTGAATGCCTGTCTTGAAGGGGGGCTTGAATTTCTTGCAGCCGTTGGACTGGATGAAATTCAAAAACATAATAATGAATTAAGAGACTACTTCTTAGAGAATTATCCAAAGAAAAAATTCAATCTGATAACTCCTAAAGAGGCCATGGCAAATATCCTATGCTTAAAAGCAACGACTTCAGATCCTATCGAGCTAGAAAGAGAACTTAAGTATAGAAATGTAGATGTAAGTATACGCCAAGGAAATATCAGACTAAGCTTTCATATCTTTAATACGATTGATCAAGTGGATGAACTTATCAGGGCCCTTGATATTTAGATCAAGTTGTATTTAAGCAGCCATTTTTACTAAGAGGCTCTTCCTTTTTTATTGTCCTTCTTATCCGTTTTTACTCGACCAAAATCTTGCTCATCTTTTTTTAGAAAATCAGACCGTTGAATTTTAGGACCAATCTTATCGAAAGGGAGTATATTTTGAGGCTGACAGGGATCAAAATCATCTGGAAGCTGGATCTTGCTCTTTCCTTCCAAAATAATATTTACATTCTTCTTAAACACTTCAAAAATCTTCGGATCAATCTTTCTGCCTACCGAATGGGACATAACTTCTAGGGCGTCTTGAGTACTCAAAACTTCGTGGTAAGACCTCTTCGTCGTAATGGCATCATAGAAGTCAGCAATGGCCGTGATACGGGCATAGACACTTATTTCTGTTCCCTTTAAATTATTGGGGTAACCTGTACCATTATAGTTTTCATGATGTTCATGAACGACTCTTTTAATAATATCAAAGTCCACACCTTCATGATGAGAGCAATCATGATCACAGAGTAATCCATAACCAAAGTCAGGATGATCTTTGATGACTTGAAAGTCCTCATCTGAGAGCTTTCCAGGATTATTAATGATTCGAGTAGGGATTTTTATTTTACCTATATCATGAAGGAGTCCCCCCATTCCCGCCACTACAAGATCTTTACGATCAGCTTTTGGATTTAGGGCCTTAAGAATAGAAATGGAGTACATCGCTACATTAATAGAATGGTCATAAGTATAAAAGTCATGAAAGCTTAACTGCCCAATCAACTTATGGACATCTGTGATGTCATAATCTTCTATAACATCCACCATAGACTCTACAGATTCTCGGCACCCTTCGATCGTTTCATCGAGAACTTCATTAGTAAATTCATGCTCACTATTAAATACTGATTTGAGATAGCTGATTGCAGAGTCTTTAATGACTTCTGCTTTTTGAACATCTTCTGCACCGTCTACTTTAACTAAACTTTGCAAATAAAGATCTCGTTCAGCTTCATCAACATAAAGCTGATGATACTTTCGTCTGAATTCTTCTAAATCAGTTCCCTCTAGGAGATTACCTTTGTGAAAAATTCGAACAAACTTCTCACGTTTGGCGTGAGTAGAAGAATTAATATAGAGATCATAAGGAAGCATCTTATCAATTAAGACAAGGCCGAAAGATACAGAAAAATAGCTTTTTACCTTGCGGCCGGCACTATTTTCTTCTTGGGACATAGGGATGGCTTCCTCATTTAAATTCAAAAACTTATCTCCATTCTTATCGGATTTTCCGTGCATATATTTAAATTTTAGACGTTTTTAATAAGAGGGTGGTCGACTTTTTCTATTTTTAAGAAGACCTCTACTCTAAGTGATGAATATCAAGGAGGATTTAACTAAAAAATTCATAATTTCAAATAAATTTATCCTAAGTCATTTTAGCCAAAAATACGTCTCAGAAAAGACACACCCATCCCCTATCTGACCTATTTGTCCTATTAAGTTTACAGACCAAATTGCTTCACTGCTTCATTTTTGATACATCCTCTTCAAATAAAGTTTTATTAAGGGTCTAAACTTATGAAGAGTCAGATTTTCTCACTCAGTATTCTAGCTATACTTTTCAGCTCTCCGGCCATGGGAGCGAAGGTCTCGGCCAAGCATTTAAATGCTATCTTTTCAGGTACTTGTAAAACACAAGGTCAATTTACTGTAAAAGCATTAAATGATGCCGAATCTCTCATTTCCATTATTGAAGAGGTTCGCGACGATGAAGATTGTAAATCGGTAGGCGCTACCCTGGCCAAGCTTAAAACCCTAGAACAAACACTCTATGAAATCGAGCAGGCCAACCAGTCTCCCCTAGAACTTCAAAAGCTCAAAGCAAAAGAAAGTGAGATACTGAGCCAAATTCTAGAATCCAATGACTCTCAAACCACTGCTCAGCTAGAATCTATTTTAAGATCAATACAGGTTGAAATTGCATCCCTTGAAGCTCAGATCGATTTTGAGAGAAGCTCTGGAGTGAGCTTACGTTTTCTCTACCAAAATGTAGTTGAATCCACCGAGACTGCCCTTTCTACCCTTTCGAGTAATACTCAATGCTTGAATAAAAACCCCAGCCTCCTCTCTTCAGTCGTTTCATTAGGTTCAAGCATAGCTGCAGCAACTTATACAACTTTCCCAGCCTACGCTCTGGCCTTAAGTGCCGCTACAGATATCCTAGGCTCCACCATTGAGTACTTTAGAAAAAAACCTTATCAACTCATCATTAGAAGAATTACAAATTCGTCTCTCGCTCTTGAAGGATATCGATGTGCTCTTGAATCTCTATCCGATACATGGTGCTCTTCAAAAGACGCGGAAAGAATCTTGAATCTAAAAGCAAAGCTTCGTTCAGAAAATATTAATCATCGCTTTAACTCCCAGGATATCATTGTTCAAAATGATCAGGAGATACCGGCGTTTATTGACTGGCTTAACAAAGTAGATGCAGGTGTAACCCCATCCTCCACTTCAGAAGGAGAGAGGCAAAGTCGAGTCCTTTATCGTCAAGCAGAAGTTGAATCTAGAGAACGGATTGGTCTTGGAATTATTCAAGAAGAAGAAATACGTTTCTTACAATCAGCACCTGCAAGAAAACTTGATGCTCTCAAGTTGGTCGTTCAAAAACTTGTAGGATTTAGTTGCGGAGGCTCAAGCTCAACGGGACCAAGTGAAGTTCTCAATGAAGTTTTTGCAGGAGATTCCACAAGAGCTGCCTTCTATCTGATCGGAATTGAAAATGAATTAACGGATAATAACGGTAATAGAATTGGCTTTTGTAGTTTTCAAGCCAGTGATTTTCCAGGATATATTCCTGATTATAATCTTTTAAGAAGCCAGTTCAATAATTGGATTACAGAGGCGAGAGATCTTGTTTCAAGTGAAAGAGTAAGAGTCATGCAACCAGATGCTCTCAGTACACTCACTCTCGCTTTTGATTCTAGCAGTAATCCTTACCGAATCGCTCCACTTGATGCGATCAAGAAAATCAGAGACTTCCTTCAGTTAAAGGAAAATATAGAATCCATTCAAAATGGAAATGCCTTTAGCCTTATCTACAATGATACAATTAAACGTCTTAATAAAATCATCCAGCTCGTTGAAGAGTCTATTCTCCAATTTGATAACCGCTCTATGGAGACAGCCTTACAAGAAATTGCCCGTGTCGCCAATCTCGAAAATGGTGTTTATCTATTTCAAAACCGTTTAGAAATGGTGGTAAGAAATACGATTCAAAACTATCTTCAAAATAGAATAAATGATGATGAAGAGCTCTCTTCTCAATTATTAGCAGCCGACTCTTTTATCGACACACTTAAAGTCATAAAGGGAAATGATAACCTAGCTCTCATTATGAATGATATTTCAAACTCTCAACATATTTCTCTCAATAATATGAATGCTCTTGTGGATACTTTTGGGAAAAATATTAGAGACGTTTTGAAAGCTGTAGATAAAGATGCAAATGAAACTAATGATCCTCAATTGAGAAAAGTCTATAAGAGGACGACAGCTCAGTTTTGCCTCTTACTTTCTTCGATGCCGTCATGGCCAGAGGATATTCCTAAAAAATACTGTATTGGATCTTCGATTGCTCCTGTACTTACTGGTGGGCCACAATCACCCACAATTGACTGGAACTATCTCAATCGTCCATTTTCAAAAAGAAGCTGTGGCTATAGAAATTTTATTCGAGAATCTAAGATTTATCAGGACTGGGGTATAAAACTTTAAAGAGAACGACACCTAAAGGAGATGCCGTTCTCAAGAAGACTAGAGGGAGAAGCCTTTATCTTCAAGTTGTTGAGTAATGATCTCTTTGAAGGCTGCATCAAATGTTTTTGTTTCACCTTCTCTTTGTTCACGTTCATTTTCAACGAAGAGCTTTCTCTTTTCTTTTAGTTCTGCAATATCATTTTCAATATCCGTTCTCTTTTGAACAAAATCTTTCACGAAACTAACTTTCTCACTGAGTGTTTTATTTTTCAAAAGATCAGGTAATTCTTCATAACTAAGTTTAGAAAGGGTTTTCATAAACTTTTCTGAAGAGTTTTCCTCTGACTCTATAAATAAACTCACTAAATCCCAATCTGACTGAGAACCAACTCCAAAATTTCCTCCTCGGTAGTCTCCCCAGTCCATGTAGGAACCTGCACCGGAGTTTCTAATATTTCCATCAAGGTCGACCATTCGATCATATTGTGATTGGCCATTCTTACCAAAAGGTAGAAAAGTTTCATTAATGGATGTTGTTTTTTTAATTATTTCTTCATCAAAAGGTGAAGGAATATACGGAGCTGACTGGTTGTGATCAATGTTTAGAATTTTTCCACCACCTGCATTGGCCATTTCAGTCCACTCTAAAAATATGGGATTCGCCACAGGCTCAGTTTGAACAGGGGGCTCGTTAGGTACAGGAGTAGGATTAGGACAAAAGAATCCTCCACATCCAAAATGACCTCCTCCGAAGGGTCTAGGTGCAGCTTGAGTCTGAGATCCGGCAAAAATTGTATTTACAATTATATCTTTACCGAATGCTACCTTAGCAGCATCAATAGGTGCCTGTGGCCCTTGGTGAATCGTCTCATTTCCTGCAATGACTATAGACTTAAAATCCTCTAAAGAATCACTCCATGATAAATGATCCGTAGCTCGTTGAATTGCAAGCCCTGAGAACTCATTTGAACCCGTTGTCGTTGTTGCAAATAATGCTTCTGCAACTGCTGTATGGTCCGTACTTAACTCGCTTAGAAGTTGAATATGACCTGCTTCTCCAGAAACAATACCACTTCCATACTCAAATAAAGCTAGCCTAACTCTGGCCTTTTCTCCATCTTTCTTAAGTTCGCCAAGACTATTTAAAGTTTTCCATAGTCCATCTCTAACTTGGTTTATAAGGCCTTGCATACTTCCTGAGGTATCAAGAACAATGGCCACATCTGCTGTGGGCGTAGCTGCCCAATTAAGGTTTGCACTCAAAATAAGTGATAATAATAAAGACTTCTTCATAGCTCCTCCTTTGTGAAATCTCTAAAGAGGTTCTATAAATAGCCTGACGATAAATAAAATAATTAATTTACCTAGCTGTAATTAAATATTTTTATTTCTAATCGGTGAAAATTTTAATAGCCTTTATTTATGCTTTATCTGATAATTTACATTTAAATTGGAATAATTCTTATGAAAAAAATATATTTTGAAATCACTAAATCGTCTCTAAAAGAAGCTAAATGGTTCTACTTCTCAAGGGTTTCTTTATGGCGACTCTTCTTTGCTTCCCTTCTTATGGGAACAGGTATTTATTTGCTAACCGATATTTCACTCCCCCTATGCGCAGGAGTTTTCTTCTTATTCTCGACTTTCTTGTGGTGGGTATCTGTAATTAAATTTGGAGTCTCTAAACAATACAATACTTTAAAGGCAAATAATCGCACTAAAGGTTTTATTCAAATTCAAGACCCAATGATTGTAGTTCAATTAGGTAACGATTCATTTGAAGTGAAAAAGTACAATACTTTTATGGCCAAAGACGATGTCTACTTCTGTTTTAAGTTAGGAAAATGGAAGAAGTTTCTAGTTTCTATACCTAAAGGTGCTTTGTCCGCCCAGTAGCTCAATAACAGAGCATATCCATTATTGGATAATTATAGAATCGCAACTTGGATTTAAATCTTCCCTCACTATCTTGTTCAAATGTGTCTACTTTAAGCTCAATATTTGAATTTGAATATTTAAAGTATCTAAGATTCGAAGATTGAGAGAACTTCACATAATTGAAGGCCATAGGTGCTCTGTATCCATAATCATCATCGTCGAAATAATCAAACTTCATAATATATTTTTGAGCTCGTTCTTTAATAGAAACAAAGTAATAGGAACTTACGTACTCCTCTCTCACCTGCTCACAATGAACAAAATAATCTGTAGCACTAGCTTGGAGCGCAATACTGAATAGCATTCCAATTTGAAGTTTCATTCGACCCCCGTTGAATTATCTTCACTCTGAATAGAAGGAGTCTAAATTCCTATTTTTACTAGACTTAGTAAAACCCAATTGTAACTTTTACGCTCTTATTCCGATGAGTTACGTACAGGCTTCAATACTTGTATTCCAATACTTTTAAGAGAACTCAAACAAGTTTTAAAAACATTTGCATTAGGATTTGGCCTCTTTCCTTTTGCCATTCGATGAAGCTGATCGGTGTACCAAATAATCTCTAAGGGAAAAATTTTATCTAAGGTCTTAAAGCCTGTACTTAAAGGCTTCACCGGAGAATCAACATTCATATCGTTTAAAAGCTTATGAGCAAAATCAGGGTCAATCGCCATAGAACGGGCCAAACCAATAAGATCACAGGCATGATTCTCAAGTGCTTCAATCATTCCCTTCTGTGTTCTGAAGCCACCAGTTAAAACTATGGGAGTTTGCGTATGCTTCTTTAATTCTTTAGCATAGTCCAAAAAGTAAGCTTCCCTTTTTAGGGTCGACTCTTTCTTTCCCTTCATCATAACAGGAGCTTCATAAGATCCCCCGGATACTTCAATAAGATCCACTCCCAACTCAGAAAGCTTCAAAATGACATCCATTGATTCTTCTGTACTGAATCCATCTTTTTGAAAATCTGCGGAATTCAATTTTATACCTATAGGGAAATGTTCTCCAACAGACTTTCTCATCGCCTTATAAATCTCAATAACAAATAAAGATCGATCCTTTCCCCACTTATCGCTACGCTGATTATGTCTTGGGGATAAGAATTGAGAAATGAGGTATCCATGAGCTCCATGGATCTGAACGCCTGTGAATCCGCTTCTTTTAACCATCTCTGCAGCATAGGCAAATCTTCCAATAATATCCCATATCTCTAATTCTGATAGCTCACGAGGAGTATTGAACATATTTTTTAAATGGGACTTATACCCAATAGCGGAAGGAGCAACAGGCACTTTGCTTAAATATTTTGGAGATTGCTTCCCTGGATGATTAAGCTGGACCCACAAATGACAATTCTTTTGAGTCCCGGCCTTAGCCCAAGAGCTTAAAGCCTCTAAGTTCTCTCGCCCTTTCTCAATAACAATATTATTAGGCTCTCCAAGCGCAGAAGAATCCACCATTACATTTCCAGTAATGACTAGACCTGCATCAACCCATTGAGAATAGAGTTTATTAAATCCAGACCAAGGGGCATGATCTGATTTCGCGAGATTTTCACTCATTGCAGATTTTACGATACGGTTCTTAAGGATCTCACCACATGGAAGTTCTAATTTTGTATTTATCATAATAGGAGTATGACATAGAAAGTATTATTTGGTGATACTTTCTATTTACTCTAGGCATTAATCAAAAATATTCACCAAAGCATTGTAGACAACTGTTCCAAAAGCCCCAATTGCATTGATCTCAGGATCTTTTCTCATCCCACTAATTTCTACCTTTGTTTTAATTATTTCCTTTTCACCAGTCTCGAATAAGGAAAGGAAACCAGCAACAACAGACTGCCAAATATTATTAATAATTCCATCCTCACTTTTAATTTCCATAACTTTAACATTTCTTAACACGGGCTCAATATAACCCTTTATTTCTTTACCTTCTGTCTTGAGCTTCCCATGTATATCCAACATACCAGCTTCAAAATCGAGGTAAGCGTATTTTCGAGCAAAATAATTCAGATTATTAAGAGGTAGACTCTGTATATCAACAGCATAATCATATTGGGGATAAGTTTTATGCAAATCCATCACACCCTTTATACTTAAATCCCCTTCTTTAAGTACTTTTCCAGTCAACGAAAAATCAGAAGGGCTTTGTTGATCAACATTTCTTAAATTGGAAAAAGATCCATCTAAATGATCAAATGAGAAAATAACCTCATTGACCCGCTCTCCTTTAGCGATAATGACTTCACCTTCAACAAGGGCAATCACGTTAATTCGGAGAGGAACTAAAGCACGTAGACTTTTCAACCACATCGTTTCATCCGTTTTCTTGATTTCCTCAATATTCTCTTTGGCATTAGCTTCACTTCTAGGACCAGCATCAATATCGACAAAAAAATCATATAAGAAAATTTCTGCCACTAATTTTCCCTTGAGTAAGCTTAACCAATGTATGGACACATCAATTTCTTTCGCTTTGAAAAGCGGATATTTCTGACCCCCTTGATGTTTTGAAAGTTTAATATTTTCGAATTGGTAGGCACCTCTAAATAAAGATAGACCCATGTGCTCTACGTTGCCTGAATAACCTTGAATATCTCCTATAACGGAGTTTACATATTGAGTAAAAAAAATAGGTAGTGATAGCCTTATCAAAAATATGGCCAAAAGAATATATGTATAGGTCTTCTTCCATCTCATGTACGAGAAAACCCACTCAAACGGCTTATTGGATATAGAGTTGGTATCACGCAAAGAACAAGGGGAAGAGACAGCAACGCTCCAAGTAAGATAATTCCTCCAAATCTCTGACTAGGTAAAAAGCTTGAAAAGATAAAAGCACTAAAGCCTACAATAATCGTAAAACTTGAAGTAAGCAAACCCGTCATCTGAGAGTTTAAACCTTCTTTCCAGGCTTCAATCTTATCGACTCCTCCTTCTTCTTTCACCGCCCTAATCAAATGAATAAAACCATCAATCGTTATCCCCAGTGTAATACTAATCCCTGGGGATGAAATCAAATCAAGCGGAACTCCTGTAACTCCCATTAGTCCAAAAGTCATTATTACAATTGAACTTAAACATAGAGAAATACAAGCCGATAGAAGAAATGACTTGGATATCCAAAAAACGACAAAGAAGAATATCCCTACTATAAGCGAAACCCCTGTTATCAAACTCATCTTTACAGACTCTGCTAATCGCCCTTGGAGATAATATGGCCCTGCAGAGGTTAACCACTTAAAAGAGGATGTATCAACCACTTTTTCTAACTCATCAATGATCGTTAAGCGTTTTTTAGATTCATCTTTTGATTCAATCATCTTCAATAGTAGAACCGTCTGACTATGATCTTCACTGACAAATCCCTTTCCTATATTGCCCAACATATCAGTAGATAAGAGTTCTAAGATCCAGTTCCAAGTTAGAAATTGCCCCAACCAATGCGTATCCGCTTCTTTAAGAAGTACAGGTAATGAGATAACGGTTCCTACCTTATCGTGAGACTTCAGTTTTTCTTGTAGGTTCCATAATTCTTTATAACTTTTTTCATCATCTAAAGGTTTGCCATTCTTTCTCTTAAGTACAACTCTGAGAATATTACTTCCTCCATGATCATTCAAAAAAGAAAGTTGTTTATAAATCTCGGACTCTTTCTTAAAATAAGAAAGTAAACTTGGATCAGTATTAAGTCTACTAAGACCACCAAGCCCGAGGATAAGAGTTGCTCCAACATAGAGGATAACGAAAGAACTTCCCCATATCTTTTTATTTCCAAGAGAAGAATTTTCTTCAATAAACTTATTCATATTATTTTTATTTTTTGTTTTTTGAAAATTCAATAAACTTGGTAAGAGTAGATAACAAATCAAAAAGGCGGACAATGTTGCTACCGTCCCCCCAATTCCTAGTTGAACAAGAGGCTTAGCTTCGACAAAGATCAAGCCCGCAAAGCCCAATAAAGTCGTCGCCATACTCCAAAATGAAGCCGGAAGAGTTTTTATGAGAGCTTTTTTTGTTGATTTCAAGTTTTGAAAATTAGAAGAGTAGAAAATGAAATGTGACTGAGTCAAGACATAAGCTATAACCATTAAATTGGCCGTTAAGATACCTACCGGTTGATCTAAAAATGACAACACCAGTAAAGAACAAGCGGCGGCGGTCAAGCTCACAATGACAGATAGAATCATCAGAAAAAACGATCGATTCACGATCAATATGACAATACTACAAAGTATAATCGCTATCTTTAGAAACGTACTCATATCCCTTTTAAGATTTCGTTTCATTTGCTCTCTAAAATAAGGAATTCCTGCAATCTTAATCGGAATATTAACTTTCTCATACTCATTAATGATGTCTTCAATCTGCTTAATCGTTTTAGAGTTATTTTGATCTTCTAAGTAAATACTAATGAAAGTGACATCCTTACTATTTGCAGCAACCAACCTCTTCCACAGAGGATGATCAAGAACATCCTCTGGATCAGATGGTCCATGAGTCATGCTCACAACTCTTTTAATGCCCTTATAACCAGACAGAGCATCACTTATCCTTTTAATACGATTTATATACTTTTCAGATGTGATATCTTTATCAGGAAGACCAAGCAGAATCTGATTTCCATCAAAAGGAAATTTTCGAGCAACCTCTTTATTTTCTTTATAAATTTCACTGTCTTTCGAAAAGAAAAAATCTTGACCAACTTCAGGAGTCAAGTCTACGAAGATAAAAAATAGGGACCATATGATTAGGATAATCGGTATCGTAATCGATAAGATTTTCTTATTACATAGAAATTCGCCTTTGAAACTTTTCACCCAAGAACTCCCCCAATTGATTTAAGCTATGAAACATTTATCTCTACTTACGTTCTCGAGCTTTAAATTTACCGTTTCTAAATATTTGATCCGTTGGATGTCTACTATTCATCTCTTCTTCATCTTGAAGATCCTCACTTAATTCTTCTGGTGATGCTTTTTTTCCAACGGTAAACGCACAAATCACTCGATATTGATCATTAGGAACTTCCAGTTCTTCATAACATTTTTCGTAATGGATTCCTCCCATACCGTGAGTGTAGAGATCTAAGTCTCTAGCTTGCATAGTTAAGGCCATCCAAGCTGCACCACAATCAAACGAAGCGTGCTTATTAGTATTACCTTTCGGATCAGTTAAATCAGCAATAATAAAGCCCAAGAGTGATGCTTGAGACGCCCATTCCTTATTGAAGTCATTTAATAGACTTAAATACAAATCAAAGTATTTGTCTCCCTTGAGTGCATAAAGAAAGGTCCATGGCTGATTATTAAAACTAGAGGGGCTCCATCTCGCAGCTTCAAATAGCTTCTGAACGTCCTCTTCCTTTAAAGTATATTCTGAGTCAAATGATCTTGGTGACCATCGTTTAATAAATCTTTCAGATACATCATAATTACTTTGTCTATTCATTGAGTCCTCCCATTTTACTTAACAATCTTAAAATAAACGTAAGATGAATGAGTGAAGCTCACATTTAATTATGTGTAGTTTTTTCCACAAACTGTTTAAATATCTAATCATTCTTTTTATCAAACCTTTAAGATCATAATAAATACTCAAGTTAAGATAAAAATAACTCATATAAAAAAAGGAGTTTAAAATGAGTGAGTCCATTAGAAAAATCGAAGGTATTGGCGAAGAATATCAATCAAAACTTGAATACTTAGGAATTCATAGTCTCAATGAATTACTCTCTATGACGAAAACTCAAGAGCAGAGAAACGAGCTTGCTGAAAGATCAGACATACCAGTTGGTCATATCGATAACTGGGCTAGTATGCTCGATCTTATGAGAATCGATGGTATCGGATTTCAATATGCCGAACTTCTCACCTACTCTGGAGTACGATCAGTAGAAGATTTCAGAAAGCGTAATCCTCAAAATCTACATGATATCCTAGAAGAAACAAATCAAAAACATTTCTGCGGAACGGTCCCAACAGAAGACTTCCTAGGAAACTTAATTGAAACCTCAAAATCAATAACCAATATAATTGAACGCTACTGAAACTGCCCTACAACAGTGGGGATAAAAATTATCAAAAATAAAAGAG
>CERC01134356.1_pt1 | contig 64774 bp, 65 predicted proteins | sample 530921 | NCBI WGS metagenome assembly CERC01 (sample SAMEA2621099, study PRJEB7988) | marine metagenome | isolation source: saline water (ENVO:00002010), including
AATCTTAAATAATAGAATCTGCACAACATTTGGGGCGCTTACTTTTAAAGTGTCTAGAAACCTGACACCCCCCTGTAAAGATTCTCAATCAGCACCACCAGAAGTAATTTCATGTCAGAATGAATATGTACAAGTTAAAAGACTGGAGAACGACTATGAACAAACTATTCCTTATGAGTGCTCTTATGGCAGCGTCCTTTGTGGGACACGCATCAGATTATTCCCATATTAGATGCTATGAAAACATCTCTGAGCAAGAATGTTCTGCAAAGCCCCTTAAAAGTAAAAAGAAGATGAAGAGTACATGTACGGCAGAAGTAACTCTTCGCCATTATGACGGCACTAAATCATTAAAAGTTTTGGATAGCGATGCAAGCGTTGACTATAAAGATGGCCTTACAAACATTGGGCTCTTCACTCTTGGCCTATACGATAAAGGCAGAGAGAGTGTTGCAAAATTCAAGGTAAACTCCAATGCTGAAAATAGATTGGAGCGTCAAATTGAAATCCTTAAGAAGACGTTGAACAAATGTCAGTAGTTTCTGAGGCGAGCTTTGAAAGAAAGCTTTTATGAAAGTTCGCCAAAAGATCTTGGCCATCAAAAAACTGATCCACAGAGACGTAGGTTTGATGATCCATACCGCAAGGGTTGATCATCTTCAGCTCATTAAACATCTCTTCATCTCTTACTAGATTTAAGGCCAGACCGTGAAGAGTCACAAACCTTTTAACTCCTACGCCAATAGAAGCAAGCTTCTTTCGGTCTTTCCAAACACCCATAAGCTTTTTAGCGGTCATGACATTTTCTATTTTGAGATCCTCTCTAAGCACAGCTGCTACTTTTTTTAGAATCCAGCACATGTGATCGTCCAGACTGTATGCTGGTGTGATCGCCACAATTGGATAAAAGATCCATTGTCCAGGGTAGTGAAAAGTAATCCCTCCTCCCCTATGAATTTTTTGAACAGGATATTTAAGTCTATTTGATAGACTGGTATCAAAATCAACTAAAGAGTCATCTCCTCTCTCATTGCCTCTACCCAAGGTGAAAACATGAGGGTGGTTGCAAAAGATATAGACCTTGAGTTTTTTGTTCTTTCTTACAAATTCATTGGCGGCAAGTTGAAACTTCTCACAGTCCTCATAGTCCCAGTTCCACTTAGTCACATGCAGTGTATCCCCTACAACTTCAACATATGCATCTTTTGGAGGAGTTAAATCAGAGAATAGGTCTTCCACTACTTTTTCCAATCGATTTCCTTGCCTTCTTTCTGGTTTAAAAAGTCTAAATAGTCCGCGGCTTTATACGAGCTTCTTACCATTGGTCCGGAGGCCACAAAGTCAAAGCCAATGTCGTAAGCTATTTTTTTAAGATGATCAAATTCTTCCAACTCGTAATACTTTTGAACTTCAAGGTGGGCCAGAGTTGGTCTGAGGTACTGTCCAAACGTAATGATATTTACGCCGGCCTTCTTAAGATCAGTCATGGCCTCTACAAGCTCTTCTTTTCTCTCTCCCAACCCGACCATCAAGGAACTCTTTGTGTGAATGTGAGGATGGGCCTCTTTATAATAGGCCAAGGCCTTCAGCGTTTGATCATACCCAGCTCTTCTGTCCCTAACAGGATGAGTGAGCCTTCTGACTGTCTCAAGGTTTTGCGCGACAACAAAAGGGTTTGACTCTGCAAGAGTGTCCATATGCTCTGGAATTGCATTGAAGTCTGGAATTAAGACTTCAACTTTAACATCTGGATGATCGGCATTCACTCTTTTAACAATCTTTGCAAACTGCCCAGCGCCCAAATCTTCTAAGTCATCTCTATCTACACTTGTGATCACAAGATACTTAAGCCCCATCATGCTAACCATCTCGGACGCTTTTCGCGGCTCATCTTGATCAACAACACCTTTGGGGTTTCCTGTTTTTACATTGCAAAACTTGCAAGCTCTGGTGCAGGTATCACCAAGCACCATCATAGTGGCGGTTTTGGCGTCCCAGCACTCGCCTAAGTTGGGGCACATTGCCTCCTCGCAAACCGTATAGAGGTTGCGCTCTCTTAGAGACTTTTTTACGTCTCTATAGTTGTCACCCTTAGGGATTCTGGCCTTTAGATACCTGGGTTTCCCAGTTAGGTTTTTCTTTCCATATTTTTTGAAGATTGTTTTTTCCATAGCCGCTTTTTATCACCTTTTTCAGCGATATAAAAGACTTCAGGCTATGCTGCCGCCCTTGATTCTTGATACTCAAAAGTCAGCCTGAGATCATCTTTTGGGCCAAAAATGTGCATGTGGTCTAAATCCTGCTCAAGTAGAGCGGATAACACGGTTAGAATCATTGAGGGATCTTCTTTTGAGATTCTTAGATCAAAATTTGATTGGTCATAGTTTAGGGTTTTAAAAGGCCCCCAACTAGACGGGATTTCAAGGACTTGACCGCCACATGCGAATTCAAAGCAGCCTCGTTCTTTAGAGTAGTCCACATGGTGTGTGTTGAAGTTTAGCTCCATTTGATTGGAGGGCTTCCTAAACTCAATCACATTGCCCGAGGCCTCATTGAGGGTCTCTAGAACCATCTGAGAAATATAGTCATTTCCTTTTCCCATGCTGGGCTTATCGGGCAAATACTTCTAAAAGTTTAATTTTCCTCTAGTGCATTGATAGGCTCGTTCGCTTCGTGAAAAGTCTTCAAATGAGTGATTTTTGAGATTTTCCACTTATCTTCCACCTTCTCTAGCTGGGCAATTTTTTTGGTTTCAGTGGAGAAGCTAGACTCTTTAGAGCTCTTATAGGAAACAACATAAGTTATTGAGCATGAGTTTTCCTGACAAGTTTCGTTTAATATCTTTGTTTTTGTTCCGCTTATGGACTTCAAAAGGTCACTTCTTTTAAGTTCCTCATCATCCATGGCCTCAATTGAGCTTTTCAGCTCTCCAGAAGTATGCTTTAGGAAGTAGTCTTTGCTTAACTCTTTGGTCGCCACATCCTTAATCACCATTTTCAATAGCCCATCAGGGGTTTTTGGTGAAGGTGAACATGCTCCAAACAAAACAATTAAGCAAAATGTAAAAAATTTATTCATCGTAAAAGCTCCACATTAAATCCCATCTGATCAAGGATCGAGTAATATTCCCTCCAACCAAAATCCCCTTTCGTGCTAGGAACTCTAAAACCAAAGCCTTTCTTATCTTGGGTTCTGCAGGCCAAAACGGCCACTGAGTTAAAGCTGGTCTCCGAAAGAGAAGTGGTTATTTGGGCATTTTTAAAATCTATATCTTCAACTGGGTTTTCGAGGTACACAAAACAGCCATTTGGATTCCAATTGGTAAGTCTCGCCTGGTAAACATTGCCAGTGTTAGTATCTCTTACTTCACAATTAAGTTTAGTGAGCATAGGCTCGAACAAATCATCCTCAGAAAAAGAGGGGTTGTAGTAGGCCTCATCTATTTCAATCTTTAAAAACTGATAAAAGTAATAGCTTGTTATCAAATACAAGAAAAGCGAGATGGTAATGAGCTTTGAAAAATGATCAAAAAGATTGAAAATTGTTATTCCACTTGCCGCACCAACAACAGCTACAAACAGATATTTTGAAAAGTGCTTTACTTTAAAAACTGACATTGCAGTTGCCAATAATAAGAGATTAAAACTCCAAAACTGGAGAAGGGTGTCCTTTAAAAAAGGTTGGTTAAAAACAGTTCTTGCTTGAAGCATTCCCTGTTGCAGGTAAATAAAAAAGAAGCTCAAAATAACAAAGAGTACAATGTTCCATATTGTTGTGCTTCTATAGAAAATTTTCAATTTCATAGTATAATTTGTCCTGTAACTATTATGATAAAAAAACTTGAAATAAACAACACATGCGTATCATGCGATTCTTGCCGGTTAATATGCCCTGAGGATGCCATTATTACCGATGGTACGGAGTATGCGATCGACAATTGGAGCTGCACAAATTGCCATCTTTGCATTGAAGTTTGTCCAGCGGAATGTATTCGACCAAAAGTTGATTAAATTCGCTCAACCAAACTTTTAAAAACGATTCGTTTTTCTTCTGTGCCCTGTCTTGGTTCACCACTTAGAATAATCACATTTTTAGCATCTGACACTTTTTTGTCTGAAAGGTTTATCACCTTTTCACTGCTGCTAGCGTTGTAACAAGAGCCTTCAACCTTTTTCTCAAGAATGGCCTTATGGTTTAGCAGAAACGAGACAAACCGATCAGAGGTTTCTTCATGAACTTTTTCCAAGATAGAAAAGCAGCTCTTCCAGTACCGATCTAGTGTGCCGAAATCCCAATACTCGGAATCGTTGATATCCACAACTTGAACATTTTGATTCTTAAAATTTGCAACACTATCAAAGAAGGAGCTTTTACCTTTACAGGGTATAAGATCATCAAGCCTAATCAAGGACATTCCAGTGTAGGTCTTAACACTTTTGTTTCTTTCAAGGCTAGAGTTATTTATAATTCCCGACAATCTACCACTTTTAACATCAAGGGCATTGTACATGTCACTAGAGTTTACCTGGTAGCTAAAAAGAACCGACGAACTTGTCTTGAACCTCTCAAATGCTTCAGCCCACACATTCTCATCCACAAAAATAAACTGATCGCTATTAAGGATTAGAAGCTCGCCCCTGTAGCCAAGTTTGTCCGCAAGGTTGTGAACAGCACCTCCAATGTCGATTGGCTCATTTTCGATTAAAAGTTCAACATTTTCAAAAATGGAATTATTCTCAATGTGGCCCAACAACTCGGTTGTATAGTAATGAGAATTTATAAAAACGTTTTTAGCGCCAAGGCTTTTAGCATATAAAACTTCAAGCTCTAAAAGACTTCGTTCAAAAACCGGCCACAAGACCTTGGGCAGGATCTTTCCAATTTCTCCCATTCGAGTTCCCGCTCCAGCGGCAAGAATCAATACGTTTTCAACTGTCATAGTATATATCAAACAACTTGTGCTTTAAGTTTTTGAGATCAGGCTGATCCAGCATTGCCAACTTTAACTTTTCCATGGCAAAACCAATATATTTCAAGTAGCGATGATCTTTTCGGTGATGATAAATATAGGCAAAGCTTCCAACAGCTTTAAAAACCCTTTGCAAGAGCATATCTCTATAAAGAGATTGGAACTCCTCAAAGCTCTTTTGTCCATGAACCTCTTCAGGCAAACTCTCAAAGTACATTCTCTTAAGAAGCTCTCTGTTCTCAGCGTTTAAATCGTAATAGCAATCCTCTAAAAGGCTTGCTAAATCGTACTGAGGTATTCCCAGTCTAGCGTCTTGGAAGTCGATTATCATAAATTTATCATCTGTAACCATGATATTTCTAGAGTGAAAGTCCCTATGAGTGCACACCATCTTCTGAGAGCTCAATCTTTTACACACAGGGTAAAACTCCTCAATAAGGCTTCGCTTCAGTCCTTCGTCTTCAACTCCCAGAAACCTTCCTACAAAGTAATCGACAGTGAAATCTATTTCGTTAATGAGCTTTTCAAAATCAAATTTTAGTTTTCCGATGTGAGATTTTGAAACTTCCTCCAAAGGTATGCTGTGAATTTTAACAAGCTCCTCAATAATGTCTTTAAAGACGGAAAGCTCAGCTTCCTTCGAATTTACACTCGAGAGTGCTTTTAGCAGCGTTTCATCTCCAAGGTCCTCTTCAAGAAGATAGCCCTTAGAGAGGTCTGTGTGTATTACCTTTGGAACTTTGATGTCATGTTTTTCGAAGAACTTTTGAGTTTCAACAAAGGAGTTGAACTCATCCTGGCTTGGGTTGTCCAAACACACAACATAAGACTGAACTGAACAATGAACTCGATAGTATCTTCTAGTAGAAGCGTCCCCAGTCAATCTTTCAACATTTGTAATTTTAGGACAATCCACATTTGTCTCATCCATTGATTTCTTAAAGAGCTCTTCAATAAACAACCGCTCGGAAACTTCCGGTTTCATACTCACCTTTTTAACCTGTTAACAAATGAATAAAATTCTCTGGAAGATCTTTCATATTTGGCCTGTCCTGATTTCGCGTTTGCCTGCTCAATCAAGAAAGCTTTAAACATGGATTCTTCTCTGGATATAGAGCTTGTGTCTCCCAACTGAACCGCAAAGTCCAGAGAGTTTCTGTTTTGGATCTGCAACCAAGACAAGTATATATCAGGGTCAACGCCTACTCTTTTTAAAGTGTAGAAGGCCCATTTGTGAATTTCCACCTTATCAGTGGTTTTCAACCTCATAAGTCCTAGCATTCTAGAAGTTGTGAGGTAACCTGTTGGCACGATTAGGGATTTTCTGTAAATCCTCTTCTCACTTCGAATTAGCTCGTACGCAATCACACTGTAGAGAAGCTTTTCGCTTTTTATGTATTTAGAAATCAGACCTGATGAAATAAAAATTTTAAGTCCTGGCAAAGAGAAATGAAACGGAGCTGGATGTTTTATAATCTTAAAAGTTGGCCTATTGGTGCTTGTAAAAAATAGCTCGTTGTTTTTTGTGATGTCCCTTGCTATTCCCTCTAGAAATTTTTCTTCTTTTCTATATAGGTTATATACCTGTGCATTTTTTGAGTTTAAATAAAACTCTTCAAATGCCTGCAAATGATCCACAAAGTCTTCAGAATTTAATGGCCGATAACTGGACAGGCCTATGGCCTTTGATTTCTTGTCATCCTTTTTTGGAGACAAAAAAGCACAAGAAGTAAAAATCAAAGAGAATGTGATAATCAAAATCTTCATTTTATAAAAGTCACGGACCTAAAATAAAAAAAGCAGGCGCAAGGCCTGCTTAAATCTTAGTTTTAATTTACCTTAGATACCTTCAAAAGCAACATCTCTTGCCTGAAGAATTGGAGTATAAATAGTAAACCCTGCAAAAATCACGTTTGGATCTTTAATTAGTGGCTTATTATTATCCCAAATGGCCTTCCAATGCTTTGATGTTCCATAAGTTTTTGTGGAAACTTTTCCTAGGTAGTCGCCCTGCTTAACCAAGTAAGGGTTTCCACTTGGGCTGAAAACAAATGGTTCAGCAGGAATGTTGTATTTTAATTCAGTGCCCACAGCAACTTTTGTTCCATTCAAAACATCTGAATTCATTTGTGCGATCTCTCTCCATTTAGCGTAGTCGCCATATAGATTGAAGGCAATCATCATTAGAGTTTCATTCTCTTTAACAGTATAGGTTCCAACTCCCATAGTTGGTTCAATCTCAACAGCAGAGTTGTCAGCAACAACTGGCTCTTGAGCGACAGGTTCTTGACCTTCAACAAAGGCAGGCTCTTCTTGAACCACCATTTCGGTGTCAGCAAAATCTTCAGGAATGGTTTCGGCCATGATGTCTTCGCTTTCATCCGAAAACTCAACAGCGTCGGCAAGCTCAATCCCCGCATCAATTGACTCGTCTTCAGTAACTGACTTGGAACCTGAACAAGAAACAAGTCCCAACAAGATAAATAGTGTTGTAAAATATTTCATAAAAAATCTCCTCGCAGATGATTATAACAGTTCTTCTGATATTATCGGCGAGGAAATTTTTAACCTAAGGATTAATTAGTAGGTGAAAAACATTTCCTGTTGATCAATAGAGTCGTGTATTTTCTGCACTAACTTGTCAAAGTGCTCTTCGTTTTCAAGAAAGTCCAAATCATCAGTGTCTACGATTAGAGACTTTCCAAGATCATAGCTGTCATACCAATCATCGTAGTACTGGTTTAGCTTTGTCAGGTAATCAACAGGTATTGCCTGCTCATAGTCTCTACCTCTGAGCTGAATTCTTTCCTGAAGTTTAGGAACAGAGCGCTTTAGAAAAATCATTAGCGTTGGAGGGCTAAGATATTGAATCATAGACTCATATAGCTGACAGTAGTTTTCATAGTCTCTGGCGTCCAAGTCTCCTTGTTCAAAAAGAGCTCTTGCAAATATATTTGCGTCTTCATAGATGGAGCGATCTTGAACAGAACTTGCTAGACCAGATTCGATATTTTTATGAGTGTTAAATCTATGATTGAGAAAGTAAACCTGAAGAGGAAAACTCCAACGGCTCATATTGTCATAGAAATCAGCTAAATATGGATTGTCCTGAACGGACTCAAAAAATGGCTTCCATCCTAAGCGATTGGACAGTTTCTTTGTAAGTGTTGTTTTCCCACTTCCAATATTTCCCGCAACCACAACGAAGTGCCTATTGTCACCACTAGATAGCTCTTTATAAGCGTTGTTTAACATCTACTCCCCCAATATATTGTGTGTCTAGGGATTGGTATCAAAACCTGTGCAAAACCGTCAATCACTTGATTTTTTTTTATACACACAACCGGTTTACTTGGTTGCGTAAAAGTCCTAAAATTATGTGGAAGGATGGATATAACTTGTCGAAAATATTAAAAATTACTTTTTTTCTTACATTTACAGGTTTTGCGCTGTGTGTAAATAAAATTTACGCTCAAAGCTTGGTCAGTGACATCTCCTCACCAGATGGTTTTGGCGCTAGCACTGAAATTTTCACTGAAACAGTCAGAATTATCTCTAGAAGCCAAAAGATTTTCATCCTCACCAATACCAACGAAATGCTAAACAAGGGTGACTTCATCACACTTGTCTTAGGTGAAAAAGATCCCGTCGCAAGGGCACTGGTTGGTAAAACCCACGACTCCCTAGCTGGAATAAAGATTATAAAAATTTATTCCTTAAAGAGATGGAGTTCATTAAAAAAAGGCCTAGAGGTAGGAATTCTAAAAGGTGATGACTCAAGACTTTTTGTTAAAGAAGAAAAGAAAGAAGTTGAAGAGGAAGGAAAAATAGAGTCTGAAGAAGATCTTTACCAAATCGATGAGGGCATCATCGAAGAAGATGTCGATTTCTTCTCCAAAGACAATAGATACATTAGAACCGACAATGTGGTGGGAGCCGCGTGGTCTCAGTATAGCTTTGAGAACACATTGCTTCCAGAGACTGAAACAAAGATTGGAACTCAGTGGGCCTTCAGTTGGGCATATCAATTCAACGACAACTATTGGGCCGAGGGACTTTATGGTCGGACATTGCTTAGCAACTTTCCAGCACAAAGCACCCAGACATTAGTTAACAATTTTACAATAAGGTTAAAATACACATTCAAGGCCCCACTCTATTCTTACATAATGCCGTATGTTGGTTATCAAATTTACAACGTCTCCAGCCCCAATGCTGGACAGAGCAACGACCCCACCCTAAACGCGAAGGAAGAAAACTTAATAAACGAGCTTGGACAAGACCAACCGGTTTTTGGTTTGACACTTCTTAGACGGCTGGTGCCAGGTTGGTTTTTTAAAGCAGACCTTGGAAATGATATTATAGCGCTAGGAGCCGCAATTGAATTTTAAACTGTTTATTATTTTTACGCTTAGTATTTTTACAGTTGCCTGCGGTGTAAAGACGGCCCCTTCCGCTCCTAAGAATACAGCACTACCTTCCATCCCCCAGTCTTATGAGTTTAAGCTGGATCATGATCAAACAAAAGAATCTCCTGAAGAAAATGATGATCTAGAACAGAAAGATAATTAGCAAAACCTGCTATTATATCCCTATGAGTCTAATCATAGCCACCGGTTCAAATATTGGAGACAGGATTAAAAACCTGGCCAACGCCAAAGCTACTCTTAGTCAAACCTTTGATATTGTTGCAGAGAGTAGAATTTATTCTTCCCCCGCTGTAGATTACACCGGACAGCCTGATTTTTTAAATCAAGTTTTAGAATTTAAAATCCCTGAGCTTCCACCCGAAGAGGTGATGCTTAATTTACTAAAATATGAAAAAGAACTTGGACGCGTAAGAGATATAGATAAGGGTCCAAGGATAATTGATTTAGATATTATTTTTTGGGGGGAGCTGAAACTTCAAAAAGATAACTTAAAACTTCCCCATCCCAGGTGGCGAGAAAGGGCCTTTGTAGTGAGACCACTTAAAGAGTTGCCTTTTTACAAGTCTCACATTGAAGAGCTTCAAGTTGAAGATAGCTTTGATCACGAGGCATTCCCAGTGGATGAGCAATTGAGGAGAATATGAATTTTAAATTATCAACAGAGCAATTAGAAATGCGCGAAATGGCAATGAAGTTTGCCAAAAATGAATTAATCCCGAAGGCGCAAGAGTATGATGAAAAAGAGATTTTTCCTGAGCAAGAATTCAAAAAGGCCTGGGAGTTAGGACTGGTAAACACCTGTATTCCAGCAGAATATGGCGGCGCTGGTTTCAGTGCTCTAGACTCTGTAGTCATTGGCGAGGCATTGGCCTATGGGTGCATGGGGATGAACACCTCTTTCATGGCAAACGACTTGGCATTGTTGCCAATCGTTATTGCCGGAACTCACGAACAAAAAGAAAAGTTCTTACGTCCGTTCACAGAAGAATTTAAGATCGCGGCTTTCTGTTTAACAGAGCCAGGCAATGGTTCCGATGCCGCAGGCATCAAAACAACTATAAAAGACGGTGGCGATCATTGGATCTTAAATGGCTCAAAGATGTGGATTACAAACGCGTCCAAGGCACACCAGTTTGTTGTCTATGGAACTATGGACCCTGCACTCAAGCATAAAGGTCTATGTGCTGTTGTGGTCCCTGCAGACTTGGAAGGAATTGTAATGGGCAAAAAAGAAGAGAAGATGGGACATCGTTCTTCTGACACAAGATCCATTCAGTTCGAGAACGTAAAAGTTCCAAAAGAGAACATGCTTGGAAGGCCTGGAGAGGCCTGGAGTATTGCGATGAAAACATTGGATCATTCAAGACCTCTAGTCGCGTCAAGTGCGGTTGGCGGTTCTCAAAGAGCTCTTGATTGTGTCAAAGAATATTCTAAGCAAAGAGCTCAATTTGGAGTTCCAATCGCAAAGCATCAAGCCATACAATTTATGATCGCGGACATTGCAATGAAGACAGAGGCTTCAAGACTTTTAGTTCACAAGGCCGCATGGATGCTAGACAACGGTGAAAGAAACACCGAGATTGCATCCTACGCTAAGGCATTCGCGGCCGATTCGTGTATGCAAAACACGACTGATGCTGTACAAATATATGGCGGTTATGGCTATAGCAAAGAGTACCCTGTTGAAAAGCTTATGAGAGATGCAAAGCTTATTCAGATTTACGAAGGCACTAGTCAAATTCAAAGATTGGTAATTGCAAGAGAAGTTTTAGGAAAATAATTTATTAATAAGAAGGAGTTTTAGAATGAACATTTTTGTTTGTGTAAAGCAAGTTCCGGACACCGAGACAAAGGTTCAGCCAAACGCTGACGGAACATTTATCGAAACCACATCTATCAAGTGGATTATGAACCCGTATGACGAGTTTGCCGTTGAGCAAGCACTGCTTGTAAAAGCTGACAATCCAGGATCAACAGTAACTGTTGTTAGAGTTGGCGGTGTAAAAGACACTGAAGCTCTAAGAACCGCTCTTGCGATGGGAGCTGATGACGCTGTTCTTGTTGAGGCAGAGGACAACCTTGACTCTTACACTATCGCCAAGGCGCTAAAGGGTGGAATTGAGAAGACTGGCAAGCAGCCTGACGTAATCTTTGCTGGTAAACAAGGTATCGATGACGACGCTCTTCAGGTTCCTCAAGTTCTTGCTCAGATGCTAGATTTTCCAGCAGTTTCCGTAATCGTTGGTTACGAAAAAAGCGGCGACAACATCTCTGTTAAAAGAGAGATCGAAGGTGGAGCTTTGGAAGTTTACGAAGTTTCAACACCATGTGTGCTTGCAACAAACAAAGGCATCAACACTCCAAGATACGCTTCTCTTCCAGGAATCATGAAGGCAAAAAGAAAGCCTATGCAACAGCTTTCCCTTGCTGACGTTGGCGTATCAGAAGACGACAAAAGACTTAAGTACAGCGACTTTAGACTTCCACCAGAGAAACCTCCTGGGAAGAAATTTGACGCTACAGATGAGGCCAAGCAACAAGAAGTTGTTGCCGAAGTTGTTAAGCTTCTAAGAGAAGAAGCAAAAGTTTTATAAGAAAGGATCTTACAATGGCAAAAGTATTAGTATTTTCAGAAGTAAGTAAAGATAAAGTAAAGCCAGTAACTCTTGAAATCCTTGGCAAGGCCGCGGGACAAGATGTTGATGTTGCTGTGTTTGGTGACCTATCGGACGATCAAGTTAAAGTCCTTGGCGACTACGGCGCTAAAAAAGTTCATAAGCTTAAAGGTGACAACCTGGACAAATACTCTGCAGAGGGCTACTCAAACGCTCTTAAAGGATTTATCGAGTCTCAAGGCTACGACTACGTATTCAGCGGCGCCACAGCTGTTGGTAAAGACATGATGCCAAGACTTGCAACTCAATTTGATGCAGGTCTTGCTTCAGATGTTGTTAATTTCATTTTTGAAGGCGACAACTTCAGCGCAACTAGACCTTTGTTTGCGGGCAAGTGTCTTGCAAAGGTTGAAATTCAAGGTCCAAAGCCTCACTTTGTAAGTGTAAGGCCAAACGCTCTTGGAATGCCGGAAAGTCCTGCAGGTGGTTCAGCGGAAGCAGCTGAGGCCTCAGTTGATGCCGGAAACATCAGAGCTGCCATTAAAGAGATCATTGCATCAGCAAGCGAAAAAGCTGATCTTACAGAAGCGAATATTATTATCTCAGGTGGACGTGCAATGAAAAACTCTGAGAACTTCAGCATCCTACATGAGTGTGCGGAAGTAATTGGAGCTACTGTTGGTGCTTCAAGAGCTGCTGTGGACTCAGGATACGCAAGTCCAGATATGCAAGTTGGTCAAACAGGTAAAACTGTTTCTCCTTCTCTTTATATTGCCTGTGGTATCTCTGGCGCCATCCAACACTTGGCCGGGATGAGAACATCTAAGGTGATTGTTGCAATCAACTCTGATCCAGACGCTCCTATTTTCACAAAAGCTGACTATGGAATCGTTGGCGATCTTTTTAAGATTGTTCCAATCCTTACTGAAGAATTGAAAAAGATTCAAGGTTAATCAATAATGGGGAAGGCCGCTCCTTCCCCACTTTTCTATGAAAAATAAAATCCTTATTTCTTTAGCGACATTCATTATCAAGCTTCTTGGCCTAACTTGCAGATTTAAGCTCGTGTTTCCCAATAAAGAAACAGAAGATCAATTCAAGCGGTCATTCTACAAGAACGAGCAGCAGTTTCTATTAGGCTTCTACCACCAAGACGAACTTTGTCTTTTGCCTTTTTTTCAAAAAGCTAAAATGGCGGTTCTAATAAGTCTTAGCAAAGATGGTGAGCTAATGAAGGGACTTTCAGAGAACTTGGGCTTCACCACAGTAAGAGGCAGCTCCTCCAAAGGCGCGGCAAGAGGCCTTCTTGCAGCAATTAAAAAGGTCAAAGAAGGTTATCACTTCGCAATAGCAGTGGATGGACCCCGTGGCCCAATTTACAAAGTTAAAGAAGGGCTTCCAGCAATAAGCAGAAAAACTGAAGTACCCATTCTACCAGCTAGGGCTTATCCAAGTAGAGCAAAAATTTTTGAGAAGTCATGGAATAAAGCTAAGTTCCCAATGCCATTCAGCACTATTGAGATTAGATATGGGGAATTCGGCATTTACGACTCAAAAACTCTAGAGAGTAAACTTAACGAGCTTTAAGGAAAGGTTTCCAAAATTTCTATCGCCGCTCTGGCCCTGGTAAAGATACATGTACCCGCCTCAATTGAGCACCCCGGGTCTTCAATTTGAAATAGAATAGTGTCTCCACTATCCAGGACAACCACAGGATCAAAACTTGTCACACCGCCTAGAACACATTGCAAGAAAGGCTCAGTCTCAAACCTTAGAAAGTATTGATCACCTCCGAGCTGTGACTCAGTAAATGCATTGCCCTGGTAGCAAAATTTTCTATTATCAGCAGTAATAGAAGCAAAGCCTTTTCCAGAATTCCCTCTTAAAACACTCAGGTCTTGAGGTATTTCCAATTGGGCCGCAAAGGAAATGGTAAATTCGCTAGGCACACTTTCTTGAGGAAGAAAGTCTATCTCGGCCAATAATTCAATTTCATCCACAGGTAGAGGAAGTGTTATATCGTTTCTATCAGCGTCAATAGAGTCTCCACATGAAACCAATAAAAGAAGAGCTAAAAGCTTTGTATATAGCTTGTTCATAAGGCATACCCTATATTAGCTTTACAATGAATTAGCTTTGCGTCACATTGAATATTTCATACAAAGGCATCGAAGAATTGGTAAATAAATCATGCAATTAGACGATAAGAAAGATATGGCAAAAATAAATTATGATTGGAACATTGATGAACAAGGGCCTAAAGACTCTGAAGAATCTTTGGACGCAATATCCCCTGAGCTGCCAACAAGAAAGAACCTTCAAATTGCTAGAAGATTTTTTCATTTAGGTTGTGGCGTTGCTATTGCCACTCTTTATTGGTTCACCTTTACACACCAACAAGCTATTCACATTTTAGGTTTTGCGGCTTCACTTCTTTATGTAATTGAACAAATTCGCATCAGCTACCCAGAAATGGCGAACAAGTTCATTCCTATAACTAAGTTTTTTATGAGGGCCGAAGAACAGCTTAAAGAGTCCGCAATGGTTCCATATGTATTCGCTGTTCTTCTAACTATAATCACTTTTCCTAAACCACTGGCACTTATTGCTATTTACACATTGGCGATTGCAGATCCTCTAAGCGCGGTTATTGGTATTCGGTTTGGAAAAAGAAGAATTGTAGAACATAAAAGCTTGGAAGGCTCTGCGGCCTTCTTTTTAGCGACTTTTCTAATTTCTCTTGGGATATTTTCACTGACCTTGGGAAGCGCAAGTTTCTTGGCCATCTCGATTTCTTTTTTCTTGGCGCTTTTAGCTTCAGTTTTTGAAATGCTGCCTTTAAAGCTTGATGATAATTTAACAATTCCTTTGTTCACGGCCGCCACTGGCTGGGCGTTATGCGCTTTTTTTGGTGTAGTGCTTTAAGCTCTACACCTGAAAGTTAAATCCAAACTCGCCTTCTTTATCAGCATTGTCTTGGTATTCGTATTGATCGTATTGCGCATCGTAATCTGAATCATAGTTTTGATCGTACTCATCATAGTTCTCATCTTGATCAAAGTCATTCTGAGCGTATTCATCATCCAAGTTTTGTGAGTCAGTCGTCCATCCAGCGTTTCTATCATAGTAGCCTTCTTCATATGCAACTTCAGCTTCGCCTTGAGCTTCCAGCTCCATTCTAAGTCCAGCGTACTGGGAATCGTTTGTAAGAGTGATCATGTAAGTGCCTTTCTTCACTTCATAAAACATTCCTCTCGCTTCTTCACCTGTTGCAGAATCTTCATAAACAAAGACATTGCCTTCCATCCTTTCACGGGTGTTGATTTCAATGGGCGCGCTACCAGGAATGTTTACATAGATTTCTTCGACCACTCCGTCGTAACTTTTAGCACTCCCTGAAAACTCACCCTCTTTTATTGCTTTTTTAAAAAATACATTTGTAACTTTCATGTCGAGGTCACCTTTAATAGCTGGCTCAACATACTCGTTGTTATGAATAGCAACTTCCTCCTGCTTTTGTACCTCACTCTCTTTAATAAGGTCTTTTGGAGCTTCAACTTTTTGCTCCTCAACCACAACCTCTTTTACATCTGAGAGTTGGGTCCACTTTGGAGTCGATGCGGCCATACGTCCAACAACAACTTTACCGTTATACTCGTCTAGTCTTTTGGCAAACTTAATTCCAGAATCCGATTTCATGAAAGCCGTATCTCTCATCACCATTGAATTGTAGCTTCCAGAACCAAAGATTGCGGCTGCTGAAACAAATGCCATAGTGAATGTAATCTTTTTAAACGCTTTCATTATACTCTCCTGTTGTACAGGTATATAATGCAACGCACATGCCAATACTTGATCCCTTCAGGCAGAACTTAAGCTACTGAATTTACTATGAAATATGTGTGTGATGAATGTGTAAATTTTGGACAGGCCGTTAAAAGTTTGGTCACTAAGGAAGTTATAACGTGTGGTTAAAATATATGCTTTGAGGCTTAGGTTAAGCTTGAGAGTTCACTTAAATGCAGGCAATCTTCGTCAATTGTAGAACAAAGGCCGAGAGTATCGGCCTGTGGGCACAAGATATAGTTTTTAAGGGTAGTCTAGATCAATTCCCATATAGTCTGCATGACTTGATCTGAATCTTTTGACAGCAATTGTCACAAGTTCATCAATTGGAAGACCACTGTTCTTTGACATTTTCTCAAGATCCTCAGACAGCTGGGCCTCTATATTAACGGTTAGCTCTTTAAGCTCTCCCTGATTGTGCTGTTGTGATTTCATAAATTATCCTTTTTTTACCACTGTTAAGGCGTTTTTCTTTCTTAATGACACTAATGAGTTCGTGATTTGATAATCAAGCAAATCACAGTTTTTATAGATATCATCCACTTTATTATAGTCAGAGATGCAACAGAGTAAATCGAATTCATCACCCTCTACTTCTTTCCCACTTTTAATAAAGTCAGGATTAATTAAAAGCTTTACGTTTCCGGGGGGCCTTAGACCCTGATTCTTTTTGAAGTCCTCGACCACCTGGGCAGTCTTTCTTCTAAGGACCGTAAACGGATAATGAATTGTTCTAGAGCTGTTTAGAATCTCTGGCTCAACAACATAGTAGAAGTCGTTATCATCCCTAAATGAGTCGATACAAAGATTATAGAATGCTTTAAGACCTTTGATACCTTTGTAGGTGGAGGTCCACACCTCTCCCTCATAAAGCTCCACTGAGCCTAAAAGCATTTTGGAATTGGGCTCAAGGACATTCACTCGACCTGTGAACCCAACAGAAACTTGTTCTTCAAGAATTGGAAAAAGCTCTTGAGCTATCATTTTTCCTTTTTGCCAAAGATTTTACCCATTAGACTTTTTTTCTTATTGTCTGACGGATTAAAATACCTGTCTAGACGGGAAGCTATTTCTTGATAGGACTTCCATACAGGATTTCCTTCGTATTTATTTTGCGTCATATAAGGGGTTCCAAAATCGCTTCCTTTTCTAAGCGCCATCTCCATTGGTATTTTTCCTAAATATCCAACACCAAGTTCACTACAAGCGCTCATTACGCCACCAGTGCCATATAAAAAGTGCTCTTTTCCACAATCATCACAAATGAATGAGCTCATATTTTCAATCATGCCGATTACGTGAACATTAAGTTTGTCGAACATGTGGAGTGCCTTTCTTGCATCCAATAACGCCATATCTTGAGGAGTGGAAACGATAATGGATCCATCCAGCTCTAGATTTTGAACCATAGATAATTGAACATCACCTGTCCCTGGAGGCAAATCTAAAAGTAAATAGTCCAACTCACCCCAATCAGTTTCAAAAAAGAATTGGTTGAGCACGCCGCCAAGCATTGGACCTCTCCAAACCACTGGCTCGTCCTCGTGAATAAAGTTTCCAAAGCTGATAAACTTCATACCATAAGCTTCTAAAGGCAGGATTTGTTTATCCTCGCTTGCTTCAGGTTTTTCGCCTCTTTTATTAAGAAGCATTGGCATAGATGGGCCATAGATATCGGCATCGATAATGCCAACTTTATTTCCTTGTGCGGTAAGTGTTGCTGCAAGGTTCGCAGTGAATGTGGATTTACCTACACCACCTTTACCAGAACCAATGGCGATTACTTTACCAACGTTTGGTATTCTTTTCTTTTCACCAACCTGTCCATGACCGACCTTAAGTTCTGCGGGTCTAGCTGCTTCCTTTTTAGGAGCTTTGCCTACGGCCTTATAGATATCCTCACTTTTTTTCGATTCTGATAAGATAAAGATATTGTCTTCTTGCTCGTCATCTTTAAGGACTTCAATGATACTGTCTTCTAGCTTTCTTTTAGTCTCAGGGGCGATTCCATCTCTTTGAAGAGTGATCATTAGCGATTCACCTTTATATTCAACCTTGGAGACTCTAGACTCTTCCCCCAAAGTTTTTCCTGTTTCAGGATTCACGACTTCGCTTATTTTGTTTTTCAAATTTTCCATTTTTATTTCCTTTCTAGGATATTTTTTCCCAATGCTTCTTATTTTTACAAAGAAATGTTTATCATAATAATATAAAGATATTAAACATTTATCCAAGGGTCCAATTCAAATGGCCAAGTATAAGAGAAGCATCTTTTTAATAAATCCAAAGTTTCAATACAAATTCAGCTTTATTGTATGCAGCTTTACTTTGCTTGCCACCATGATCTACCCCTTCATAATAGTTGACCTTTTCGATTACATTATTGGACAAAGCCCCGAAAATGCTCAAAATTTTATTGAAACTAGAAATGAATTCATAGGACTTATGGTCTTAATCTCATGCGTATTTTTGGCCTTTATCTTCCTGTTTTCCATTTTCTTGAGCCATAAAATTGCAGGGCCGATGTACAAGGTCTCTAAGCATCTGCAATCTATCAGGGAAGGTGGAGAAGTTCGGGATATCTATTTCAGACAGGGCGACTACTTTCAAGAAATCGCTGATGAAATCAACGAAACCAATAACTACTTCTTGAATCAAAGAGAGGACGACTTCACTTACCTCGAGGAAGTGTCATCTTATATTGCCAACCTTGCTTTGGTTGTACCTGAAGACAAAAGGCCGGTTCTTGCCGAAATACAGTCTAACCTTTCGAAAATACAAAGCCGAAATAAAGAAGATTAATTTACACCTTACATAAAAGCTTAGGCAATGATACCATTTTGGTAGCAATTCAAAATGCAGGAGGCAGTTTGAACGACCAAATTAGATCAACATTTTTAAAGCTTCTATTTATTGGGCTCATCTCAAGCGGTTTCGCCAATGCTTCTAGTCCAGTAAAGTCTCTTACAGAAACAAGCATAGATAAACTTCTAAAAAAAAGGACTCTCTCTGTCAGTAGAAGTGAACAGCGTTTAGGCCATAACCTGGCAAAGCTATATGAGATAGCAGAGAAAGGATATTTTAACCAACGTCTTGCCAAAAAATTGCTGAAACAAACTAAAGGTCACCCAACTTTCTCCATCTATAAAGCTTGGCTTAAATCAATGATTTCAATTCAGACGAACAAAAGCGCTAAAGCGCTCCAAGCAGTTTGTTCAAAGATGACCAATCAGTCATTTGAAAATCTCCTTGAAGAAGAGCTGGGAAATCAAGCTACAACAATGTGCTTTAACCAATATCTAAAGCTGTTGTCTAGAAACTCCAAATCATTTGCTGGAAAAAAGAGGCAAGTTGAATTTTTCAAAAAGCATGCAAAATGGGTATCACACAACTCAAATATTGAATCTTTAAACTATCTTTTGAGCAGGTTTAAAAACTCACCAAAGACTCTTAAAGAATATTCACTTGGACTTACATCCTACTTTATGAAAAGCGAGCAAGTTCCGCCTAAAAGTCTCCTTCAATATATGGATATCACCCCTGAACTTACTAGGTACATCCAAGTAAAGGGACTTGATCAAAATAGTTCAAAATACGTCCTTTATAGAGAGCTTAAAAAGCTTATAAAAAAGACCTTTAACGCGGCGGACTCCAACAAACCTATTAAAGAGATCACAAAGCTTTTGAGTGAGGCCTTAAATTATTACAAGCTCTCCTACCCTCATCTTCCAAAGTACAAGGCCAATAAAAGAATCTTGAGTCTAGGAAAGTCACTGACTAGAAGGTCCCATTTCGAGGCTGCTAGGCAAGCATTTTCTGCAATTCTTGAACAAAACCCAAACGACGAAAACGTTATTTATGAAAAGATGTGGACGTGGGTTACACAGGAAAACTACTCTAAAGCAATTTCAAGAGTGGTCAAACCCTACAAGCTAGATGAAAAGTTCAAATCTTTAAAAGATGAAAGACTTCAATTTTGGGTTGCCTATTCCATGAAAGAGAAAGGCATAGATGAGCACTTGGAAGTCTTTGAAGATTTGGTTACTAAGTCTCCTTTGAATTATTACTCAATATTGGCCGCAAAGCTCCTTGCTGAAGAAAAGGAGGAAGCTGCTGACAAACTATACTTTAAGCTTGCAAACCAAAATTCAAGCACGCCTCAAAAAATGCCAGACTTGGACCAGAAATCCACTTATGCGCTCAAAAGATTAAAAATTTGGGGCTCATTAGACTTTAAGCCCTTTATAAAGCTGGAATACAAAAGTATTTTTAAAACACACTCTCGCTCCATCGCTCAAAACAATGAATCGCATGATCTAGGCCAGTCACAGGCATCAATGATTCTTCTTGCATCCTCTATCCTAAAAGAAGAGAAAAATTACCTTGAAAGCTTTAAAATTATTTATAGAGGCCTTAACAGAAAGCTTATCTCACTTGATGAGGAAGTTTTAAACGTTTTATTTCCTCGTCCATTTCTTAACCAGGTTTCAAAGTACTCTAAAGGTTATGATCCTTTGATCGCCCTCTCTTTAATCAGACAAGAGTCAGGATTCAATAGCCGGGCAAGAAGCTGGGTTGGAGCAAGAGGCCTTATGCAACTCATGCCAAAGACGGCAAGAATGTATTGGAGAGGTATAAAAACAAGACATCTCTACAACCCGAAAATCAATATAAAAATAGGCAGCAAGTATCTTAAAAAGTTAATGACTCAATACGATCATAATCTGGTGTACGCTCTGTCGGCCTACAACGCTGGTGAATCAAGGGTCAAAAAGTGGAGAAAGGAGTACCTGACTCACGAAGGTTCAATCCTGCACAATATTGAAAACATTCCTTTCCCAGAAACAAGAAAGTACGTGAAGCTTATTTATAGAAACCTTTTCTTCTACAAGATGATGGATAAAAAAACAGAACTTGCGGATTCAACAAAAGTTAACAAAATCTTTGATGTTTCAATTGGATTTAACGCGGACTAAAGGCACTCATCAGGGTGCCCCTTCATAACCTTCTTGTACCTTATGTAGACAGGTTCATTTTGAAGTCCGTACTCTTCAAATTTTTCTAGTGCTCCAAGGTCTTTTTCAAAGACCGTTGCCAAAGACTGTGGTTTAGCTTTGTACCCAAGATTTCTCATTCCTTTTAACCAGTTATACGCCACGCAGTCCGCATTCATTTCTTGTTCCAGGCTGTAATAGTTTAAAAAACCAGAGTATCTCTCCCTTAAATTCTTCTTATTTTTAAAATCAAAAAGAGCATTAAAAAATCCGCCTGCAGCTATCGCCATCCTTTTAGAGAAGTGTGCATTTTCAATGTGAGCAACTTCATGCGCCATCACCGCTAACACCTCTTCATCACTTAGCCTTTTTAACCAGGAAGGGTTTACTGCAATGAATGGGTAGCTTGCAATAGCATTTTCCACATGCTTGCTAGTAACCAAAGTTAGGCCTAGATCGTATCCAAGATATTCTTCGATGGATCGTAATTTATGCTCAGCCCGGTCTAGGACCCATGCAAAAGATGAATTTGTGATAAGTAATGAAAATCCAAAAGTTATGAGTAAAAGCCTGATAGACACTCCTTCTGGTGATAGACTTACTCCAAAGGCATGCTCAACTAAAGTCTGCGTGTTATTTTTATATGGAAAGGAATAATGTGTTCTATCTAAAGTGCTGAAAACAGGAGGGTTAAATATTGGCCACCTATTGTGGTGGCCATAGTGAATTTAAACATTAAATCTAAAATGAACAACATCACCGTCTTTCATTAGATACTCTTTACCTTCGATTCGAAACTTTCCAGCTTCCTTAAGCTTGGCCTCAGTTCCTAGTTCAAATAGGTCTGTGCAGTGATAAACTTCAGCTTTGATAAAGCCTCTCTCGAAATCTGTATGGATAATTCCAGCACATTGAGGAGCTTTCATTCCTTTTTTGAATGTCCAGGCCCTAACCTCTTGAACACCAGCTGTGAAATAAGTTTGAAGTCCGAGCATGTCATAGCCAGTTTTAATAAGCTGATCAAGACCAGACTGCTCAAGTCCCATATCTGCAAGAAACTCTGATTTCTCTTCTTCTGTTTCAAGCTGTGCTATTTCAGACTCCATCTTTCCGCAGATTTTTATAACTTTAGACCCTTCTTTTTCAGCAAGGGCCTTCACGGCCTTTACGTGTTCGTTGTCACTGTCCTCTGTCATTGAGTCCTCATCAACGTTACACACATAAACAGTGTCTTTTAGAGTTATTAAATGAAGGTCGCTGATTGCTTCTTTCTCTTCATCGTCCATCTCAACAGAACGAGCAGGCTTTCCGTCCTCAAGGGCAACTTTAAGTCTTTCAAGAACCGGCTTGGCGATAGCCGCTTGCTGTTTAAGCTTTTTGTCATGGGACTTCATAACCTTACCAAGATTGTTAAGTCTCTTATCAACTGTCTCAAGGTCAGCAAAAGCAAGTTCGATATTAATTACTTCTATATCCGCTGTTGGATCAACTTTTCCCTCAACGTGTATAACATCACTGTCTTCAAAACATCTTACAACGTGGGCGATCGCACTTACTTGTCTAATATGTCCAAGGAATTGATTTCCAAGTCCTTCACCTTTTGAAGCGCCTTTTACAAGTCCTGCGATATCGACAAATTCCATTACGGCCTTGATAACTTTCTGAGGTTTAACAAACTCTGTAATTTTATCTATTCTTTCGTCTGGAACTTGAACGATCCCCACATTTGGCTCAATTGTGCAAAATGGATAGTTGGCAGCTTCTGCCGGAGCACTTGTTAGCGCTTGAAATATTGTTGATTTACCAACATTAGGAAGGCCTACGATGCCTACATTTAAACTCATTTTATCTCCGTTACTTAATCTCTAGAAAGTTCTTTTTATTATATTTGTTGGAAGCTTTTGAAAAACCGTGCTTCAAAAGAAAGTCCAAAGCCTTTGAAGTGTTCTCCATCACAATTCCAAGCTCGGTATCCTGTTCTTTTGGAAACTTCCCAAGCACCCAGCTCGACATGCTTCCACGCTCAGGTCTTCCAATACCCATTCTTAGTCTGTAAAAGTTTGGTGTATTTAGGTGTTGAGCAATGGATTTTAATCCATTGTGGCCAGCAAATCCTCCACCCTTTTTAAATTGAATCTGCCCAAAAGGCAAATCCACCTCGTCGTGCACAACCAACACCTCTTCAGGCGTGATTTTGAAGAAGGAGCACAAAGGTCCGACACTCTCCCCACTTAAATTCATATAAGTCCCAGGCTTTAGGAAGTAGAGCTTTTCTCCATTTACTGTTGTGTCACAATACTGGCCTTTAAACTTTGATTTCCAAAAGGAGTTCTCTGTATGTGGCAAAAACTCAAAAAGAATCCAAGCAATGTTATGCCTGGTTAACTCATATTCCGCACCGGGATTTCCTACACCAACTACTAATTTTATCATAATTAAATAAACAACGAACTAACTGAATCGTGATTAAAGGTTCTGTGGATCGCCTTGGATAAAATCTCCGCAGTCGATAGCACTTCTATTTTTCCAATATTTTTGCATTCCTCCGGAAGAGGAACTGTGTCTGTGACAATAACTTTTTCAAGCTCTTCTGCTTCTTCTATTCTTTGAGCGGCAGGGGGAGAAAATACTCCATGGGTTGCGAATGAATAAATTTTATTGGCACCGTGTGACTTTAGTGTTCTAGCAGCTTCCACCAAAGTTCCTGCAGTATCAATCATGTCATCGACAATTATGACATCCTTGCCCTTAACATCGCCTACTATATTCATTGCTTTGGCCACATTTGGCCCAGTCCTACGCTTATCAATCATGGCAATGTCGGTTGAAAGTCTTTTGCCATACCACCTACACCTTTCCACACCACCAGCATCAGGAGAAACTAGAGTAAGATTAGAAAGGTCTATATTTTCCTTAATGTAATCGAGAATAACTGGTGACGCGAAGATGTTATCAAATGGGATATTGAAGAAGCCTTGGATCTGGCCTGCATGTAGATCCATAGTGATAACTCTCGAGGCGCCGGCCACTGTTATCAAGTCCGCAACCAGCTTGGCGCTAATTGGAGTTCTAGGACTTGCTTTTCTATCTTGTCTTGAGTAGCCGTAATGTGGAATAACCGCAGTTATCGAAGCGGCAGAGGCCCTTTTGAGGGCATCCATCATCACAAGCAATTCCATTAGATTATCGTTAACTGGAACTGTTAGCGTTTGAATGAGGAAAACATCCGCTCCACGAACGTTTTTTTCTATCTCACAAAAGATTTCGCCATTAGCAAACCTTCTCAATTGAGGGTCAACCAAAGCTACGTCTAAAAATTCACTGATTTTGTTGGAGAGAGTTTGGTTGGATGAACCTGAGACTAAAACAATGCGTCTCACACGCTTCTCCTGAAAAAGATGGCAGGGGTGGCAGGGATCGAACCTGCGCATGTCAGAATCAAAATCTGATGTCTTACCACTTGACGACACCCCTACAGAGTTAATGTAAAAAACTATACTAGATCATTCCGAGTTTTGGCAAGTATTTAGCTTAACTTTTATTAAACAAAACAAGAAATTTTGCTATACATGCGGGCAGTAAAACTCTGATATTCTTTTGGCCCTATACTGGATGAAATTCTGGAAGATGGCAAAAGCCGAGTTGGAACCATAAAGCCTTAGATCCTTTCCCGCCCTGTCTGAATCCACTCCAAACCAAATAGCATAAAAATTTTGGCCATCAAAGGCTACATACCAGCTATCAAGCCCATTGTTTGTTGTGCCTGTTTTTCCAAAGATTAAAGATTGCTTAATGATGCTTCCTGCCGAATTGCTTATTGTGGTCTTGTCCGCCTGGGCCAGATGGTACAAAAGACTCTCTTCATAGTTTGAAGTTCCGTTTTCAAAGGACTCACACTGTCTTTTAAAGAACTTTAAATACGCCTCACCCACCTCCGACAGTGACAACTCTATCGCACCCAAAAGCTGAGCAGGATATTCCTTTAAAGGGGTCAGCATATTGGGAAAATAATCCAAAAGTCGCTTTTCCAACGCATCAAATCCCACTTGCTTTGATGCCCTAATTAAAGGGATGTTTCTTGATTTTTGAATTGCAGTCTTAAGTGATATTTTTTCACCAAGATCAACTTTGGAATCTGCTGGAGTCCAGTCCCCCGACAAAAGCTTTAACGTGATGGGTTTTGTGGAGACTTCATCCTCAAGAGATTTTCCCTCTTCAATGAGTTGTTGATAGATAATGGGTTTTAAGGAGCTTCCAACTTGATGCCTTTCTTCATATAGAGCTTTACTGAGATCTCTCTCGTACTTGCTATAGAATAGGAATTTGTTATCACAGCTAAGATCACTGCATGTTGAATCAACGACTAAAGACTTAACGCCGATATCCACGCCCTCAGTTCGCTCTTTCAGTCCTTCTCTAACTTTTTGCACGGATTGAAAAAAGATATACTTCTCATAAGGTTCCAACTTTGGTCCCTCACTCTTTCCTACTAAATAAAGGCTTCGCAGTGCGGAGGAGTTGTTTTTGCGCTTAAGTATCCTTTTCCACTCAGCCCATTGCGAGTCGCTCCACTGCTCTTTCACATCTGTGGAAACAAGTTTCAACTCCTTAAGCCTGTTGTAAACAACCGAGGTTCTACCCTTCAATCTCTCAGTTTTGTTGATTGGATGGTAATAGTAAGGGCCTTTAAGCATGCCTATAAGAATCGATGATTCGTAGTCACTTAGCTCACTCGGTGTTTTATCAAAATAGACCCTGGAGGCCATTCCTATACCTTTGATGTAAATTCCACCAACTGTTCCCCAAAAAACCTCGTTAAAATACATTGTGATAATCTGCTCTTTGCTAAAACTTCTCTCCAGATATAGCGCATAGACCATCTCCCGAAATTTACGCTCGAGCTTTTTTTCATTAGTAAGAAACATATTTTTGGCCAACTGCTGAGTAAGGGTTGATCCTCCCTGAACAAGACTCATTGCTTTTATATCCGCAACTATCGCCCGGGCAATAGATATGAGATCGACACCTTTATGCTGCAAAAATCTATAGTCTTCTATTCCAAGAAGGCCTTTCCAAAGTTTAGAAGGAATATCCAGAAATGAAATCCTGTCTTGCATACAACGGTATCTTTCACAAGTGTTGCTTTGGATGGTTCCAAGTTCAATGTCTTCCATTATGAAGACCTTATCCCCTTTGATTGATAGAAGATTGTCTTTCACAGCATCATTAATTTTAAATGGACGTTCTAAAAAGTTTGAAAAAGTTTTGAGTTCTGCTCTGGTTGTAATTGATCCCTGTTCAAGAACCGACACTTCTGATTGAGTTGCTTCAGATCTAACATCCAATGCTGCAAGTTTAACCTTCAAGTCACTTACAATTCCAAAAATATAGATAGAAAATAACGCGGCAAACAAGAACATACCGGCCCCAAGGCCCATAAGAAGCTTTTTAAAAATGTTAGATCGAAAGCCAAGTTTCATTGTTTGCCAGTTTACTCAAGAATGCTTATTATTTTCCCAACTTAATATACATTATAGTCCATTCTTTAAGGAGATTTTGTGCGTTCTAAAATATTACCTGTTGCAATAAGTTTATTTACTCTTTCACCTGCGACACAGGCCTTGCCAATTGACTGGAATGGTACAGTAGGTTTTGACACCAATATTATCGAAAATGTTAAAAGGACAGATGAGGCCTGCACCCAATCTGATGAAAGTTATTGTCCAGGCGATGACAATGATCACGCTAGATATCAGTCTTATGTTTTAAGACTTGCTCCAACAATTATAGTAAACGACAGCGCGACAATTAAAGGTGAAATCTCCACAGGTGCCATCAGAGGCGGATTCATGGGAGACGATTCCCAAGCTCAATCTTCTTTCTACTCTCAATCTCCAAGCGGAGAGCAACAATTAGCTGTGAACCAGTTCTATGCTGAACTCTACGCAGACACTGCTCTGTTTAAAGTTGGAAAGTACGCGAAAAACTTTGGTTTGGGAGCTGTGATTAATGACGGAAGCGACACATGGGACAGATTTCTATCTGTTTACAACGGTGTAGAGGCAAACTTTATGCTTGGAAAATTCAGCATTGCTCCTTTCTGGGCTAAAATCGACTCCCCTGCCAATGGAACTAATCAATTTCAAACAGGAAAGTACGACTCAACTGAAACTGGGATCATTGCGAACTACGATGACAAAAATCAAAACTTCCAGTTTTCTGTTTACTATGGTGTTCGTGACGTAGAAACAAATAATGACCTTTACGGGGACGACACTGGACCGGCAGAAATCACTCTTATTGATGTTTTTGTTAAGAAGTCTTGGGAAAAGTTCTCTCTAGGACTTGAGATTCCAATGATGAGCGGAGAGGCAGGACAAGTTTTTGGAACATCTGAAGATGTTGACGTTGATAGCAATGCATATATCTTCCAAGCGGCCTATAAACTGAACCCCCGTTGGGAGCTTGGCCTTGACGCAGGTATGGTTAAAGGTGAAGACGGCGAAGACCAGTTCAATGCAATGTACTTGCATCCAAACTTTAAAATCGCCCAGCTTATGTTTGCTTATAACTACCAAGCTTTTCAAAACAATGACCAAGGCAATATCTTTAGCTCTTCTGTTACCAATTCCACTTATGCGAAACTTTTTGCTAACTACTCAAGTGACGCATGGACTTGGAGACTTGCTCTAATTATGGCTACAGCTTCCGAGACAGCATCCAACGGGGATTCTTTCTACAATCACGAAAAGAATTCAATCTCCACCGCCTCTGCAGATCAAGAAGATGATCTGGGAATGGAAGTCGATGTTGCTTTTGACTACCAGTGGAATCCGAACATATTGGTTACTGGCTATTTCGCTCACTGGCAAGTTGGTGACTATTACGGATTTACCAATAGCGGTGAAGGAGTTGAGACCAGCGACGTAACCGCTACTGGCCTTAAGTTATCTCTAGAGTTTTAATTAGACTTAAAAACTAAATCCATTTGGCGTTCCACCCATTGGGACGCTATAAGAACCAGGTCCTCCACCCATTGGGACGTCATAAAAACCTGGCGTTCCGCCTATATACATTTGCTGCCCCCCTGCCATACCAGTTACGGGAAAAGTAAAAGATCCTCCTGGCATGGTTTGTTGTTGACCATAAAATTGCATAGCCGATGGCATGGCACCAGGGCCTGTGTATGGTCCATAACCCGAGGCCAAAGGCCCGTTGCCATAATAACTACCCCCGTAATATTGAGATCCATATCTGAATGAGTTCTGGTAGCTTGGTTGCCCTCCAGACATGTTATGACTTATTTGATAGCCTATACTTGGAAGTTGAAAGCCAATTTGGGCATTGGCCATTGGGCCTTGCGTTTGTTGCATCTGCATTTGCCTTCTCATCATTTCAAGTTGCATGCTATATTGATTGTCCACGTTTTGCTGATGAGGAGCTGTAGTAGGAGTCGTGGGTGTAAAAGTAAATGACCCATCCCCAGAACTTGTGGGGCTTCTTTTCCTGTTAACTTTGCCATGGGCCTCATCCCAATCAGAGATCATGTCATCGTATTTTCTAGCAACTCTTTCTCTTTCAGCCCTTAGAGATAATAGTTTATTTTCACAAGCTATAAGTTTATCGCGCTCCTCACTGATACAAGTCTGAATGCTTTTCCAGTACTTGGTTTGCTTTTTTTTAACACAACCAAATTGAATCATGTATCTTAAATTTTCTATTTTCTTTTCAGTACTATCTATTTCTCTACTTAATTTTGAAAGAATTATGTTTTTCGTTTTTTCATATTTTCTGCTGTAATCCACATCTGGATTGCTTGCAACATGATGAACTCTTTGAATCTTTTCACGAGTTATGCTCAGTTTAGATTTAATCTTCTTATCCAGGTCTGAACCTTTAGCGTATTGCTTTGCATTTTTGTACTCAGGGTTGCCCTTGTAGTGGGTGTCATAAAAGTCTTTTGAGTATCTTCCATAGTTGAAAGCAGTAAGTTGAGTTTCGTAAAGGTCTAATACCGCTCCTGTCCATGTCTTGTTATCAAGAGGTGCTCCGGCGTCCGCGTCAGTCATCTTTTTAAAATCATCCTTTGTAAGATATGGCTTTCTAGCATAGCTCACAAGCTTAGTGGCAAGCTTATCCATCTCTTCTTTAAGAATGCTTTTTAATTCTTTTGTGTCCTTGCCAAGCAGAGCTTGTGCCTTCTTAGGTCCAAACACACTCTTTAAGATATCTTCTTTCTGACTATGCCCTGGGTTTGCATAAAGTCTTTGCATTTGAGCAAGGTCCGTTTTGATAGGAGTTATCACATACTCAAGAAAGTCCGATGTTACCTCTTTGAACTTCGGCACATCCACCTCTTCAAGACTTTCAGAGTCTGTAACAATATCGTGAAGAGCTTTTACTTCTTTAAGAATCAATTCGTTTCTTATATCTCTTAGACTTGTTTGAAATGGATCATTGTTTTCAAAATCTGCGATGTGAGAGTTGATAAGCTTATAATTTCCTGAGTTACAAACTTTTTGATAAAGTTTTTCCTGCTCAAAATCTTGAATGTCGTCCACTGAGTAAGTTTTAAACCCACCACTTTGAACATCTTCAAAGTAATAACAACCTTGATACTCTGGCAGTTTGTTGTCAGAGAATTTTCCAACGTACTGTGCACCTTTAAAGCCACGGTTGGCATAAACTAGTTCACTGCTTTGAGTTACATCTACTTCTCTATGTAAAAACTGAAGTGGAGCTATTTTATCCTTCACCACCTTGCCATTGTTCATGACTCCAGTGGCCTCAAGACAGCTTACAAATCCCGAAAAGTCTGGAGTAAAGCTCTTCATTTTATGAACGTTTTTGCCATTTTCTATTGTTAGAACTTCATAGGAGCACGTCTTGTCATCACATCCACTGGGACGCCTCACCCCAACTTGAAAAGAATAAAAAGGCGTCTGCTCATCTGGTTCAGAAACAATCCTTTCAAGCATTCCATTACAATTACCTATCATTACACCGCCATCAATTGTAAGCACACCCTCATGTGGCTCGTGTGTGATATCAAGTGCTTTGTTGGCCATAAGCCCAAGCAGGAACTTATAAGGAATTGTTGTTTGATCTTCCTTTTTATTGCACGTGAGGTCTTGGTGGGTTCTTTTACCTTTAAGCTCCAAAGGCTTTTTTGAAACGGCTGAGTGGTGCCCAGAATCATCCCTTTTATATTCACTTTCCCAGGAGCTTCCGTCCAATATATCAACCAAGTCATCCACACTTTGTGAAAGTGCGATGTTGGATAAAAGAAAAACTGCCATAAATGCTTTCATATTCACCTCTAATGAGAATTCAACTTCTCATCGGAAGGTGAATACAAAAACTTTAATTGATTTTATTAGTCAGATTAGAGAATTAGGCTTGGGCTAACCTGCGGTTTTTCCGTTTCGTTCTCGGAAATATGTTTTTTATAAGTCGTAATTCTTTTCATGAAGTTCTCTGGAGAATCCTGGAAATTCGTCATTTTCTTCATATTAAGAATATACTCGTCACCGCTAAGGTCTTTTATTAAAACCATTTCTGGAAACTGCATCTCGTTCCCATAAAGGATGTAGTTGAAGCATTTCGCACTCAATACCCCTTGAGGCGTTCTTACTTCCAACTCCAACAACTTATGGTCGTCATGGGAGAACCTAGCATATGCCTTGTCTGTTTTAAGTTCCCAATAAAAGTCCTGACCTTCTTTAACCCTTTTCACAAGTGGAGAAGGCGTTAAAAAAGGTCTTTGCATAACTTCTTTAATTTTTTCCTGGGCCTCAGGAGACTCTGGCTCTAGGGGATTTTTTCCAGGTTCTTCCTCTGTGGTCTCTTTTAGGTATTTCATGTATTGCCCGAGGTAATACAATTGTTCTTTATCCACCCTCTCTGTGTTGGACTTTACGTCCACGCCAACTTTTTTCAGAAAGTTCACCATCATTTGCCCTTGATTGTTAACAAGGCTTAGCATCAAAGAATAAAAGAAGTTTTTTTCATAATCTTCATCCCCAAGCCTTAGGCCGGTGGCGCTGACGGAAGGATAATAATCAACTTCAAACATCTTCTGGGGAGTTATTGTTGGGCCCAAGTAGCTTGCTTGAACTAGCTTAGGATTCTTTTTTTCGTTTCCAAAAATGAATTTATAGCTAAACTCTTTAGGCTGTTCTTTTAACATTTCATCAGAGCTATCAACTTCTATCTCTTTCTTCTTCAGGACAAAGTTTGCCACCACAGAGTTTTGGCCAATATCCCCATTGCTTCCGTTTCTAAAAAGAGATTCCACCGTTGGCCTATAGGACATCGCATTTAAAGAGAAAAAAATCGTGATTAGAAATCCAAATTTCATTACTAGCCTTTATATCTGTTAAGCTTCTCTTGCATTATATCCATAGCATAAGACTTTAGCTCAGGATCACGCAGCGCAAATTCCATTGTAGCATTCAAATAGCCCTTTACACTACCAGTATCAAAGCGCTCCCCGTCAAAAGTGTACGAGAACACGTCCTTTCTGGTTGCAAGCACATTAATTGCGTCGGTCAGTTGATACTCGCCACCCGCTCCTCGAGGTATTTCTTCCAGTATATCGAAGATTTCTTTATTTAGAATATATCTTCCAGGGGTCGCAAGGTTGGTTGGGGCGTCTTCTGGGTCTGGCTTTTCAACCATTTTTGTCATCTTAAGAGTCTTTTCATCCAGCTTTTCCCCAGCAACTATACCGTATTTAGAGGTTTCTTCATTTGGAACTTCCATTACGGCTATAACAGAAGAATTATTTCTTGCAGCAGACACTTCCATAAGCTGTTTTGTGGCAGGCTTTTCTGAAACTATTAGGTCATCTCCAAGAAGCACAGCGAAGCTTTCACCATCTGATATCCCTGTTTTGCCCATAAGAACAGCGTGACCAAGCCCTAATTGCTCTTTTTGTCTTACAGTTCTGATATTCACCATCTGACCAATGTTTTTAATCATTTCTAGGTAGTCGTGTTTTCCTGCCTTTTCCAAGAACATTTCTAGTTCGAAATTTCTATCAAAGTAATTTTCAATTGATTCTTTTCCGCTGGATGTCACAAAGATAATTTCCTCTATGCCACTGTCCACGGCTTCTTTTACAACGTGATGAATCATTGGCACATTTAATATTGGCAGCATTTCCTTAGGCAATTGCTTGGTTGCTGGAAGAAATCTTGTGCCTTTTCCGGCCACAGGAATTATAGCTTTTGTAATTTTCATTGGGTTCCTTGTTTCCATTACTTAAATTAAAACTTAAAATATCTTTTATTATGAATGAATTAATTAAATATTTAAAATCAATAAATTGTACCAATATTGTATTTCTTCTCTCACTTTTGGCAACCACAGGCAATGCCAAGCTCAGAGAATTGCAAACAACTAGATTAATGTCGACTTCTGGAACGGGAATTGCCAGTATCCTAACCAATGAGTCCGCGGTTCTTAATCCTGCGTCAATCTACTTTTTTAACGCTTCAAACATTTATTACCAAAAAGGTTCCTCTTCTATTGAAGAAAAAAGCTCTCTAAGGGAGCTTGATGGAGACGCTGAGCACCAAATGCTTGTAATTACCGACACAACCTCCCAGCTTAAAGGTTCGTTCAGCTTTCAAACTCAAGAACAAGGCAAGCAAGACCGAAAAAGGATCACTAGTTCAGCATCAACTAATTTAGGAAAAAACGCATCATTTGGCGTTTTGTATCGTTATACTGAAGAGGATGTTGATGGTCACAGAGTTTATCATCAAGGGATTTTTGGTTTGACCTACATGTACAATGAGAGACTTTCTTTTGGTGCCATTTTGGCAGATCCCTTCTTGGCAAACAAGGAGGACACTAGGCTGGCCGGCGGTGTTCAGTTCAGCATAGCCCAAAACTTCATAGCAATGGCCGATATAGGAGTGAACTATACTGATAGCCCAGAAACTCAAAACTTTGTTCGCGCGGCGGTGCAGGCCCAATTCTTTAGAGACTTATTTCTAAAATATGGTCAGTATAAAGACAAGATAGACAAGCTTGAAGGTGTTTCTTGGGGTCTATCCTGGATAGGGCCTAGGATTTCATTTGAATACGCCTTAAAAGAGTCTAGGGCCTTAGAAACAACAGAACTGCTTTTCGAAGATGAGGAAGTGCAAGAGCAATCTTTTGCTATTTCAATGGTGTTCTAATGGATGAAAAAGATATAGACAACAAACTCGCAAAGCTCAGCTCAAAAGACGAGGCGAAGGAGAAGGCGAGAAAAAAGCTGGCCCTACAAAATAAATACGTCCAAAGAATTACCATCGCAAAGCATGGGAGAGAAATGTTTCTGGCCAAAGAATATATTGGCGCTACAAGAAAATACACCGAATACCTTACCATTCTTTCCGAAATGAACGAAAAGGACGATATTTACGAACTATCTCCCTCGATGTTTGATTCCAAAAAAGATCTTACAGAGATGTTATTGATTTCACATGTCTATTGGGAGCTTTCACGTATATATGAAATGACGCCCAAACTTCAAAAAAGTTATGAGCTAGCTCTCAAACAGTTTATTAAATTTACAGTCAATCAGCCTTACCAAGTTCTAAATTCAGAGATGCTTAGAAAGTACATTAAAAATAATAAGCATAGATCCAAACAAATTCTGGCGTTGGAAAAAGCATTTTCCCAGATCCAAGTTGAATCGAAAAAGTGCTACATTGCCACTCACGCATTTGGACAAAGTCATTGGGTCACAAATGAGTTAAGGCGTTTTAAAGAACATAAGTTGGCTGGTGCTTATGGCACAAAACTAACGGCATTATATTATTTCCTATCCTCCAAACTGGTTGAGTCAATCGCGTCTCAACCTCTTTTGGGAAGGGTCATTTCTCTCGTAAGCAGGCCACCATTGTATGTTGTGGCCTTCATTTGTAAAAAGGGTATGAAAAAGTAAATGTATTTATTGTCTAAAATAATTGCCAAGGAATGGTTTAAATACCTTATTGGCTCCATAACAGTGTTATTTCTACTTGTAACTGTTGGAGATATAGTTAACGGCTTTATGCGAAACTACTCCGCAAACAGAGTAATTCTTGAATACTTTTTAAAAATGCCTAATTTAATGGGAAAAATGCTTCCTATCTCCGCCCTCCTCGCCTCTCTATTTGCTTTTAATAAATTGAAAAGCCACGCTGAATTAATCGCTATTCTTGCTGGTGGATTTGACGCTCGAAGGATCTATACTCTTATTGGGATGTGCGCGATATCGGTGGGACTTCTTCAATTCTTAAACTTGGGCTTTTTGATGCCTATGGCCAATAAAATCAAAAGAAAAGAATTTGAAAAAAGTAGACGAAATGAAAGTAAATATTTGGCCAGAAGTAAAATTGGTCGTTCCGGGCTGTTGTGGTACAAATCCGATAATTACTTCACCTCGTTCACCGCTTACGACACCCAAGCGAAACAGCTTAAGAACGTAACGGTTTACTTTCAAAACCCAAAAGGCAAGCTTCAGAGAGTTGTAAAGGCCGAAAGCGGAAAGTTTCTTGAACCTGGAGTATGGAGTTTCAACTCTGTGCAAGAACTTAACTTGCTTGATGGAAAGATTTTTCCAAAAATGGAGCAAGGCCCTACGCTTCGGCTTGAATTAAAAGAAGAACCAAACGACTTCAATCAGTTTGAGTCAGATATTACCACATTGAACTTTTTTGACCTCAGTGGGTTTATTAATCGCTTGAGAAAAACAGGTATTAACTCCTCAGAATATCAGGTCATGCTTCTAGAGAAGGTTTCCCTATCTTTTATTTGCCTACTCTTTGCACTTTTTCCGGTTTCAACTATCTTCAATCCCAATCGAAGGGCCAGCGGATTCGGAAAGAGTATTGTTGTGACGTTAGTGTTCAGCGTAGTCTTTTGGTTAACTTACTCTTCCGTAATCTCATTTGGGGTTTCCGGACGTCTGGATCCCATTACGGCCACAATGGGGATCCCTATTATCTTCACCGTGTTTATCGCTTGGGTTTACAATAAAAACAAGGCCCTTTGATAGTTATCAAGCCATATTTCTTGCGCTATATATAGGTCATGGAAAAAATAACAGAAAACTATGCCCTAGAAGGCAAATTACTAGACATTCACACCTACCCTGACCCGGTTTTGACCAAAGTTGCCGAAGAGGTTGCTCCAGAAGAGTTTAACCAAGATTTGAAAGAACTTTGCAAGAATATGCTCTACACGATGTACCATGCTCCAGGAATTGGTCTTGCAGCTCCTCAGATTGGAATTTCTAAAAGAATTTTCGTAATTGATGTGGACTATGATCGCGAAGAGACAAGTGAAGGAAGCGGAGAATTTAACCTTTCCAACTTTAATCCCAAGGTTTTCATAAACCCAGTTATTAAAGAGAAAGAAGGTGAAACCACATACCAAGAAGGCTGCCTGAGTCTGCCTGGTGTTTATGAAGACGTAAAAAGATTCGAAAACATTGTGGTTGAATACCAAAACACAGACGGCGAGAAGAAGGAGATCTCTGCAGATGAGCTCTTCTCAATTTGTATTCAGCATGAAAATGATCACTTGGATGGTATTGTGTTTATCGATAGATTGAGTGGTCTAAAGAAAAACTTTTTCAAAAAGAAGCTTTTAAAACAAAAACGCCAAAAGAGTTAGAAATATGGAAAAGTTAAAAGCAGTGTTCTTTGGCACTCCTGATTTTTCTGTGCCAGCCTTAGAGATGTTGGACAAACATCCTCAGATTGATCTAGTTGGCGTGGTGTCCATGCCTGATCGCCCCAGTGGAAGAGGACACAAGCTCCGCTCTCCAGAGGTAGTTGAATATGCAAGAAGCTCAAAGATTAAAATCTATCAAACTGAGAACATAAACAAAGAAACGGAATGGCTTGAGGCCTTTAAAAAAGAAGAGGTTGATCTCTTTATCGTGTTGGCGTTTGCCCAATTTTTATCCCAGAAGGTTTTAGATATCCCTAGGCTAGGCTGTTTTAATATACACACCTCACTTCTGCCAAAGTATCGAGGAGCGGCGCCCATTCAATACGCCCTACTAAACGGTGATGAAAGCACTGGTGTGAGCATACAGAAAATGGTCAAAAAAATGGATGCTGGAGATATTGTTTGGTCTAGTCCAGTTGAGGTTTCAGATAATGAAACTGGTGGACAACTTTACACAAAGCTAAAGTTTCAAGCAGCTTTATCTCTGAACGACTTCGTTAACACTGCAATCAGAGATGAACTTACTTACACAGTACAAGATGAGTCCAAAGTAAGTTTCGCACCGACACTTAAAAAAGAAGATGGACTTCTCGATTTTAAGAATAGCTCATTTGAAAAGCTCCATAATCAAATTCGAGCATTGGACCCATGGCCAGGAACGTACTGTTTTTTAAATAAAAAACGTCTTAAAGTTTTTTCCATTGATAAGGTTGAAAATAGCTCTTTAGGACCTGGAAAGGTTTCCACAAAAGGTTTCCTACTTATAGGGTGCAAAGATTCTGTAGTGCGTTTATCGCAAGTTCAACTTGAAGGAAAGAAGCGCGGCACAGACAAAGATCTACTCAACGGTATTAAAGAAGAAGTTAACATTAATCCGGAAATATTATGACAATTATCGCTCCTAGCCTTTTATCTGCAGACTTTTTAAACCTTCAAAGCGAAGTAGAGGCGTTTAAGAGCGCAAAAGATCTTTGGTTTCACTTAGATCTGATGGATGGACATTACGTTCCAAATCTTACTTTTGGAAAGACTGTTCTAAAGGGCCTTCACAAGGTTACCGCACATAAGCTGGACGCTCACCTTATGGTTTCCAATCCTGAAGACTACATTGAGGCTTTGAGCGACATCGGAATTCACAACTTCACTTTTCACTGGGAAACAGTAAATCATCAAGACTGTCTTATAAGAGAATTAAAAAAGCTCTACCCTAGCGTTGGCATCTCCCTAAATCCAGCAACGCCAATTGAGGCAATTCCTGATTACATATTTAACGAAGTAGACCTGCTCCTGATAATGAGCGTGAACCCAGGTTTTGGCGGTCAGTCTTTCATTGAGGGCGTTGTCGATAAAATTAAGAAAGCAAATCAAATCAAAAAAGATAGAAATTTAAATTTTCATATACAAGTAGATGGTGGCATTAACGACAAGAATGCCCCTATGCTTATATCATCCGGTGCCACCATGCTTGTCGCCGGCTCTTATATATTTAACACAGACTCTAATGACTATTTAAAGCGCGTTGACTCGTTGAGGTAAAAATTGAAAGAAAAAGTTTACGAAATTGATGGCAAAAACTTGTCCATTGAACAGATTTATGAAATCGCGGATGCAAAATCAAACGAAATTAAAGTTGTTTTAACCCAAGATGCTAGAGAAAAGATTCTCGCTTCCAGAAAGTATGTGGATGACATTGTAAAAAAAGGTCAACCTGTTTATGGAATTAACACTGGTTTTGGAGCTCTTTCAGACAAGTTCATCGCCGAAGATGAGCTTGAAACTCTTCAATACAACTTGATTCGTTCTCACTGCACGGGAGTTGGCAGACCATTCTCTCGCTTGGTTACAAGAGCTATCATGCTTCTTAGAGCAAACTGTCTTGCCTCAGGTTTTTCAGGTGTAAGTATTGAATGTATAGAACTCCTTTTAGATTTTATAAATAACGATATCAACCCAGTGGTTCCAGAAAAAGGCTCCGTAGGAGCTTCCGGCGACTTAGCCCCTTTAAGTCACATAGCTCTTTGCTTGATCGGTGAAGGTGAAGTTGAGTACCAAGGCAAGGTTGTCAGAAGCCAATTTGCTATTGATCAAATAAAAAAGTCACCCGTTACATTAAAAGCAAAAGATGGACTGGCACTTATCAATGGCACTGCCGTTATGGCCGCACTTGGCTCTCTGGCCGTTTATGAAGCAAAAAGAATCGTTAAAATAGCTGACATTGCCACAGCTATGACTTTAGAGGCCGTAAGGGGAACTAAAAGAGCATATGACTACGACATCTCGCTATTAAAACCTCACCCTGGTCAACTGGCCGCAAGTAGCAATCTTACTAAGTTGTTAGAAGGTGAAAGTGAAATCGCAAGCTCTCATATTGATTGTGGAAAAGTCCAAGATCCTTACTCCCTAAGATGTGTCCCTCAAGTTCACGGGGCAATCAGACAAACGCTTAAACATGCTGAAGAAGTTTTGAACTACGAGCTTAACTCAGTTACTGACAACCCTCTTATCTTTATTGATAAAGACAAAGTCGTCTCCGGAGGCAACTTCCATGGTGAGGCCATTGCATTGGCCATGGATTACTTGGCAATGGGACTTTCAGAGCTTGCCAACATCGCCGAAAGACGAGTTGAAAAAATGATGAACCCGAGCTTTTCTGACCTGCCTGCATTCTTGATCAAGGAATCGGGTCTTAACTCAGGCCTAATGATTGCACATGTGACCATGGCGGCCCTCGCTTCAGAGAATAAGTATCTGTGTCATCCAGCCTCAATAGATTCAATCCCAACTTCTACAGACAAAGAGGACCATGTTTCGATGGGTGTTACCAGTGGAAGAAAACTTCATGAAGTTTTGAAAAACGTTAAGCAATGTCTTTCAATTGAATTTTTGTGTAACACTCAAGGCATGTATTTGCTTCGACCACTTAAAAGCAACGCTGCTTTAGAAGAGGTTTACTCACTAGTGCGCAAGCATGTTCAACCAATTGAAAAAGACCGTGTATTTTCTCATGATATTGAAAACATTTTAAAGCTTGTCAGCAATTTTGAAATATTAAAAGTTGTTGAAAACGAAATCGGCGAACTTAAATAAAGGGAGTTATTAATGAAAGATAGCAACATTCCACTACCACCGACTGGTTCAGAATTAACTTGCAAAGGCTGGCACCAAGAAGCTGCTCTTCGCTGCCTTCTTAACAACCTTCACCCTGAAGTTGCCGAAGACCGAGACAACTTAATTGTTTATGGAGGAAATGGCCAGGCCGCAAGAAATCAAAAAGCTCTTGACGACATAATCCATACTCTCAAAAATCTTGAAAATGACGAAACAATGCTTGTTCAGTCAGGGAAACCTGTTGCAGTCTTTCCAAGCAATCCACAAGGTCCAAGAGTCTTAATAGCCAACTCAAACCTTGTTCCAAATTGGGCTAACTGGGACCACTTTAATAAGCTTAAGGCCGAAGACAAAATGATGTATGGCCAAATGACCGCTGGAAGTTGGATCTACATTGGTTCTCAAGGAATTCTTCAGGGCACCTATGAAACATTTATGGCAGCGGCCAAAAAACACTTTAATGAGAACTCTCTCAAGGGAAGACTTGTTCTCTCCGCCGGAATTGGTGGAATGGGCGGTGCCCAGCCACTGGCCGTAAAAATGGGAGATGGCGTCTTTTTAGGTTGTGATGTTGATGAATCCAGAATCCAAAAAAGATTGGACTCTAAATACACTGATGTTTTAGCAAAAGACTTTGATGAAGCAATTGAACTTGCACTCGATGCAAAAGAAAAAGGCACAGCAACATCCATCTGTGTGGTTGGGAATGCTGCTGACTTTTTCAAATATGTTTACGACAAAGGAATCGCGCCTGATCTCGTAACAGATCAAACATCCGCTCACGATCCTCTGAACGGATACGTTCCAAGCGGTATGGATTTAAAAGCAGCTTTAAAACTTAAAAACGAAGATCCTAAAAAGTATTCTGAATTATCTTACCAAACTATGAGGGCGCATGTAGAGGCAATGCTTCTTTTTAAGGACAAAGGCGCCCATGTGTTTGATTATGGAAATAACTTAAGAGAGGGCGCAAGACTTGCCGGACTTGAAAACGCATTCGATTTCCCGGGTTTTGTTCCAGCGTATATTAGGCCTTTATTTTGTGAAGGATCAGGACCTTTTAGATGGGTTGCTCTCTCAGGTGACCCTGAGGATATTTTTAAAACAGATCAAGCTTTGAAAGAGCTTTTTCCTGAAAACAAGCTACTTCACAACTGGCTTGATAAAGCTCAGGAAATGATTCAATTCCAAGGTCTTCCTTCAAGAATCTGTTGGTTAAAATACGGGGACCGCGAAAAAGCAGCGCTAAAATTTAATCAGATGGTTAGAGATGGTGAACTTAAAGCACCAATAGTTATTGGAAGAGATCACTTGGACTGTGGAAGTGTTGCAAGTCCAAACAGAGAAACAGAGGATATGAAAGATGGCACAGACGCCGTTTCCGACTGGCCACTATTAAATGCCATGATCAATATTAACAATGGCGCAAGCTGGATAAGCCTTCACCATGGCGGAGGAGTCGGAATGGGTTATTCCCAACACTCAGGAATGGTAATTTGTGCTGACGGTTCAGAGGAGATGGATGTGAGATTATCCCGAGTTCTAAATTCCGACTCAGGAATGGGTATTGTTCGCCACGCCGATGCTGGCTATGACATTGCTTTAAATGTCGCAAAAGATTCCAAAACTAAAATTAGGTTTCCTTCTTTATGAAGCATTTAAAAAACATAAAAGAACTTGCCACTTTAAAAGGCGCCCATGAAAAAGATGGGCGTCGGCTTTCACCTGAAGACTTAAGTCTTATCAAGGATGCTTCAGTAATTGTCGATACTGATGAAAACATTCTTTGGTCTGGCAAAGCGAGTGAGCTTCCGAGCAAGTTCAAAGACACTCCGAGCGTTGACTGCTCTAACTTTGTTATTACTCCTGAAATAGTAGATTCACACACTCACACAGTTTTTGGGGGAAATCGAGCGTTTGAATACTCTATGCGATTAAACGGAGCAGATTATCAAGACATAGCAAAAGCTGGTGGCGGTATCCTAAACACAATGGAAAAAACTCTCTCCGCTGATCTTGATGAACTTTTCAAAGATGCCTGTGAGAGAATCGAACGCATTCACTCCTATGGTGTTGGAACCTTGGAGATCAAAAGTGGTTATGCTCTTGACTACAATAAAGAAAAAGAAATAACCCAACTTATCCACAAATTGAAAGAGCGGTTTCGTGGAAAAGTTCAAATTTTTAATACTTACCTTGCTGCTCACGCTGTGCCAAAAAGCTTTCAAAGCTCAAAAGACTACATGGATACAGTTGTTATGCCGCTACTCGAAGACCTTTCAAAAGAAGGCATCGTCGATGCTGTCGATATTTTCCACGAACAAGGATACTTTGACGAGCAAGACACGGCATTGCTTTTCGACAGGGCAAAAGAGCTTGGCATCGGAATTAAGGTTCATGCCGATGAATTCAACGATAATGGCGGAGCTGCTCTTGCCTGCCAGCACGGGGCTTTAAGCTGTGATCACCTACTTCAAACTTCAAAAGATGGCATCGACAAGCTCTCAAGATCAAGCACCGTTGCCACCATATTGCCAGGCACCGCCTTCTTTCTTGGGAAAAAACTTGCAAACGCAAGGAGCTTCCTAGACGCTGGCTGCAAAGTCGCTCTTGCTAGTGACTACAATCCAGGTTCTTGCCACTGCGACAACCTTCTTTTGATTTCCTCCATAGCAGGGAAAAATCTTGAAATGAACATCGCCGAGATCTGGTCAGCAATTACGCTCAACGCGTCCGCAGCGCTGGGAATGAATGATCAAGGTGCAATAATTGAAGGAATGAAAGCAAGATTTAGCGTTTTTGAAACCAACAGTTTAGATGAGATTATTTACAGCTGGGGGAGGAATTTTTCTATTTCGCCTCAGAAAGCTTTGAGTCTATAAGCTTTAAAAAGCTTTTACCCATAAAATCAAATTCTTTATTTTCGAAATGAATCACACGGCCTTTATAAAATACAATAGAGGCCGGTATTTCGTTGATAAAGAATTTAGAAGTAATTTTTCCGTCCACATCCGCTACGGACTCAAAATTAAGCCCTAGCTTTTTCTCTACTATTTTAATTTCCTTTAACTGGTCGTCACTATCGTTGTTAATGCCAATAACCAATAACTGACTAGGGCCATACTTAGAAACCAGCCTTTTAAGGGTTTCAAACTCAGAGATACACGGACGGCACCAACTTGCCCAAAAATTGAGGATTACAATTGGTTGCTCAGCAGTGGATAGTTTGTGTTTGGAGTTTTTAGTGGTTTCTAGTTTAAGTTCGGCAAAATTTGCCTCATAGGCCTGAACCATTTCAGTGGATATATTTAGCTTGCTGGCAGATGAAGAAGTTCCATGAAGGGACATTTGGGCTACAAGCATAAATACAAATATGCCCAGCGCGGTAAGAATCGGAAAAAATTTCTTAAGCTTCAACACTTTAGACCCCATCAACTTTTATCATATAATCTAAGCACACTTAATACAAAGGGTAAATTCTCCCATGGTTAAACCAGCTTTTGAAGACAAAGAGATTATTAATAAAAATCAGGACGGCCAAAGCTTGGTTGAGTTTGTTCTCCTACTTTCGATTATCATGGTTCTTTCCCTGGGATTTCTTAAAACTGTAAACACAGGTATTGCAACGTATTGGTTGAAAATGGGACAGATGCTTGTTGAAGACGACTCCCAAACATTAGAGTTGAGGTAATATGAAACGTTTTATTCTTTCAATTGATCAAGGAACGACGGGCTCGACCGCCCTATTAATCGATTCCAAAACGCTGAAGCTTGTGGAAAAAGTAAATTACGAGTTTAGACAAATTCTTCCACGTCCAGGGGAAGTTGAACACAACCTCAATGACATTTTTAATTCCATTAAAAAATCAATTATTGATGTCCTTGAGAAGGCCAATGCCAAAGGTGAAGACATAGAATGCATTGGAATTACCAATCAAAGAGAAACTGTTTGCGCTTACGATAAAAAGGGAAATCCTTTAACAAACGCCATCGTCTGGCAAGACAGAAGAACATCTAGCTTTTGCTCTCAAAATGTCGAGCAATACTCCCGCTTTCAAGATAAAACCGGGCTTCCTCTTGATCCATACTTCTCTGCAACAAAGATGAGCTGGCTTATAGAAAACAGTTCTGTGGTAAAAGAGGCACTTGAGCATGAAAACCTTTTATTATCAAATATAGACGCCTTTCTACTTTTTAAATTAACTGGAGGCCAAAGCTATAAGACAGAGCCTTCAAACGCTTCAAGAACGCTCCTTATGGATCTTGATACATGTAAATGGGATGATGAGCTATGCAGCTTTTTTAAAGTACCCAAGTCGGTACTGCCTGAGATTCAAGACTCTTTTGGAGAATTTGGTGCAACCAAAGGCCTTGATTTTTTGCCTGATGGCATCAAGATCACCTGTATGCTTGGGGATCAGCAGGCCGCTCTTTTTGGCCAGGCGGGACACAATGAAGGTGAACTGAAATGCACTTATGGTACTGGTGCTTTCATCGTCTTAAATACAGGTGATAAGAAAGTGAAAAGCTCAAATGGCCTTCTAACAACTGTGGCCTATCGCCTCAACTCAAAAACGGTATATGCGCTTGAAGGCTCTAGCTATATCGCTGGTGCGGCTGTTCAATGGCTTAGAGACAATTTAGGCCTTATTAACTCTGCCTCCGAAGTTGAGGCACTGGCCAGTAGAGCTCCAGATGAAGCAATGGATAGTGTTATGTTTTTGCCATTTTTTACAGGCATTGGCTCCCCTTTTTGGAAGTCCGATGCAAAAGCGGCAATAGTTGGTCTTAGTCGAGACACATCAAAAGAGCACATTGCAAGGGCCTGCCTTGAAGGAATGGCGCTTTCCATTAACGATTCAATTCAAGCATTGCTAGAAGATAGCCCAACAACGGTAGATTCTATAAAGGTTGATGGAGGCGCATGTCAAAATGATTTGCTAATGCAATATCAAGCTAACTTTTCCAATAGACCAATAGTAAGACCGGCCGTAATTGAAACAACAGCTTATGGTGTTGCACTTGGATCTCTCGTGGGAATTGGTGCCTTAAAGATGAGTGACATTGATGATCTCTGGAGAGAGGATAAAGTTTTTCAACCCCAAGATAGTGCTTATATAAAGAGAAAGCTCAATAGCTGGAAAGAATATATAAATCGAGTCTTTATCTAATTCAACATATCGACAAATGCAGCTTCTGTAATAATGGGAATGCCCAAATCCTTGGCCTTCTTAAACTTTGAGGAGCTGCTTTCTTTATCCTTGGTGATTAAAAAGTCAGTGGCACTGCTCACACTGCTCACAGCGATACCCCCATTTTCTTTAATTAACTTCTGTAGATCTGCTCGCTTCATGCTGAGACTACCTGTTATACAAAACTTTTTACCAGCAATATTGGTATCTGTTTTGAATGCACTTTTCTTTAATTTGACGCCCTTTTCTAGAAGCTCTTCTCCCAGAGGAATTTTAGACTTTAAAGATTCGTAGAAGTCATTTGATGACTTTTCAGCAAAAGATTCAATTTCAATAAGCTTTTGTGGAGTTAATTTCTTAACTTTTTCCCAAGAGTCATGACCATTGTGAACGACTTTTTCGCATTTATTGTATGCGCCCCCGCTTATGCCTAAGGAAGATAGGAAAGTTACCAATTCCATTTCCTTTGAATCATTAATGCTTTCCACGATTTTAGCCGCAAGCTTTTCCTTCACTTTGTCGAGAGTCATGAGTCTTTCGACCGTTAAATCAAAAAGAGAGGGTATGTCTTTTACAAGTCCATTATCAATTAATTCGACAAGACGCTTGTCACTCAAATTTTCAATGCCTACCTTTCTAATAAAATTTAAAATTTCATCTTTGATTTTTTCAGGACACAGAGAGTTTTTACAAAGGAGTCGAATATCATCAATAAATGTTTTCTCTCCACAACTGGGACAATCTAGGGGATATTCGAAGACATTTTCGGAGGATCTAACCACGTCAATAAACTTTGGTATAACTTCGCCACTTCTAATAATATTTATCTTATCGCCTGCTTTTAAGTTAAATTGCCTGACAAGACCAAAATTATGTAGTGTGACCCTTGATACATTTGCTCCGCTCAACTCAACCTTTTCCACATTTGCAACTGGGGTGAGAACACCATTTCTAGAAACTTGCCAAGATATATTCTTAATGACTGTTGGCTTCATTTCTCCCTCAAACTTGAAGGCAATTTTATAACGTGGATGGTGAGCTGTTTCACCCAACCTGTCATGTAGTTCAAGATCGTTGAAGCTCACAACCAGGCCATCAATTAGATAATCACCTTGTGACATGAACTCCCTTGCTTGTTCAACTTGGACTTCTATCTCTTTTTTATTTTTGCTTTTATTATATTCAGGAGTTTCAAAACCCAAATCCCTCAGCAATTTAAACTTTTCCTCTTCAGTCTTTAACTTCTCTTCATTGGATATAAATTCAAACGCTTGAAAAGAGAGATACTTGGCCAATTCAATATTTTCTTTCCGGCCGAGCAGACCTGCAACAATATTTCTTTGTGAAGTTGGTCTCTCTAAGTTTTGCTTCTCCATAGTTTGTGCCAGATGGATAAAGTCTTCTTCCCTGCAGAAGATTTCTCCTCTTACCTCGAAGTCTTTTGTATAGCTTTCTAATTTTTTAGGCACATGATCGATATATAAAACTTTGTTCGTTATTTTTTCACCAAACCTTCCATCGCCCCTTGTTTTGGCAACAATAAGTTTGCCACTTTCGTAGATCAGTGAACAACTAGATCCATCTATTTTAAAGGTGGATATCACTTCCTTCGAATCCATCCACCTCTCAAGCTCTTCTAGTTTGTAAGTTTTGTTTAGTGAAAGCATTTTTGAGGCATGCTCAACTTTTTCACCTTTGAAGTAGGATGAGCCCACAAACGAGAGAACGGAACTATTAGGCTCAAGACTTTTAAGCTCCTCTTCAAGTTTATCATACTCATAGTCTGAAATTTCCGGTTTGCCTTGATAGTACAGGTTCTTATGCTTTAAAATTTCATTTTCGAGTTTTTTGACTTTTTCCTTCGTTTGCATTGTTTCCTACACGTTGAACTTTGAGTTATATTTTTTTAGTGCCTTCTTAACCTTGTTTGCTAAAAACACAGTCGCCACAATGTTTGGAATGGCCATTAGGGCATAGCAGATATCTATGATATTCACCACTGCACCCATTTTTATAACTGCGCCCACACCCAGACTCAATCCATAGAATAGAACAAAGGTTTTATCTCCAAGATTCCAACGACCTTTAAATAAGTAGTCCCAACACTTCTTATTATAGTTGGCCATGCCTATCATTGTTGAGAAAGAAAAGAGGAATATCACAATGCCAAGTGAGTGTTTTCCAAATTCTCCTAAAGATTGAGTGAAAGCAAACGCAGTGAGGTTTATGCCATTAAGTGAAACCCCACTCATGTCAACTGAGTCAATTCCCACTAAAATCGCGAGAGCTGTAAGAGTACAAACTATTATGGTGTCAATCAAAGGTCCAAGCATTGCCACATAGCCTTCGCTTATAGGCTCGTCTGTTTGGGCATTACCATGCGCCATAGGAGCTGTTCCTATTCCGGCCTCATTTGAAAACGCTGCTCTTTTAACCCCTGTTTGGATTACGTGCATGATTGCGTAGCCGCTGACACCGCCAGCCACTTGGCCAATGCCAAAAGCGCTTTCAAATATACTCACAAACATTGGGATAACTTTTTCAGCGTTAACCCCAAGAATAACCAAGCACAATACAACATAGATTAAACTCATTGCAGGAACTACTCTAGAGGTAACCATTGAAATTCGCTTCAATCCCCCAAGTAGAATATAAACTGTTAAAACTGCAAAGATCATCCCTGTATAAGTGGTGTCCACAGAATAAGAAGTTTCTAAAAAGCTGGCCAATTGGTTAATTTGAAAGAGTGCTAGTGTTCCAATCAATCCAAATAGCGCGAAAGCGAAAGCAAAGAATTTATACTTTTCACCCATTCCCTTTTCTATGTAGTACATTGGTCCGCCTTGAACCTCACCTTGGTAGTCTTTTCCTCTAAACATTACGGCCAAAGTACATTCAAAAAACTTTGTGTTCATACCAAGTAGGGCAGAAATCCACATCCAAAACACAGCTCCGGGACCACCTTGATAAATGGCGACCGCCACGCCTGCAATATTTCCAAGGCCTATCGTCGCTGCTAGCGCGTTGCTTAAAGCCTGAAAGTGAGTAATTTGCCCTTGAGCATTTTTATTGGCGTGCTTCCCAGATACTAGGGAAATTGCATGGACTAGCCCTCTGATTGGGATTAGCTTTGAAAAAGAAAGGAGGATTATATTGGCAACAAGGAGAAAGACCAAAAGGGGCGTTCCCCAAACTACCGCGACCACATCGGACAAAATTTGATTTATGTTCATAATTAAAAAATAAAAGATCCACCAAGTTTTAATATGGTGTCTTTATAACTTAGCTGGGTTGTTGTTCCACTATCGAATTTCACAGAATTATTCTGGGTTTCAAAGGCAGCGTCTAAAGATATCAATGGACTGTATTGATACTTCACTCCCCCTCTAAACACCATTGAGCTTGAAGATTTTTCAGATCCAAAAATGCCATCATCATCGTCAAAGTCGGTAAAAGGAATTATTTGAGCGCCACCAAAAATTCTAACACCTTTTTTTAAAGGCATGTTGCCGTTGACTCCAAGGTATATTCCAGAGATGCTATTTTTCCCAAAACCATCACTTTCTGATTCTTCAACGTTATAAGAGTAATTTGCATAGCCTGCGACTAAGTTTACTTGAGGCCCATAAAAAAAGCCTAGAGGAAGGTACTTGTACCCACCGCCTATTTTTAAAACACCACTTGTGATGCTTATAGAGTCAAGATTTAGAGAGCCAGATTTCTCCTCCAAAGTTCCAAGTCGCCGACCAAATTCGCCAGAGATGAAATAGTTTCTTGTGATCCACGCTTCAACTTCGCCACTTACACCATAAGTGAGTCCAGTTGCTTTGTTGTTGTCAGCCGTATTTGTCCCCACCGAACTTGATGAGACATCAAAAAACAATGTAAAAAATCCAAGCTTGCCAAATTGGTTGGCCTTAACTTCCGGATAAGGAGTTTGTTCAAATACTTCTGCGGTACTATCTTCTTCAAATACAACCCAATCACCAGGGGATAGTTTAACATTTTTCTCATAGATCTTTATTAATCCTAATCCCTGTCTTTCATTAATATTGAATACTTTTCCTCGTGCTAAAAGCTCTACATCCCACTCCACGACCTTCTTAAGAAGAGGGTGTTTGCTTTTCTTAACAAATCTACGAATCCTAAAACTTTGTCCTACTTTAATTTTCTTTTTATTAGGGTAAGTGAAAGTTACTTGATCACCCAGAACGCCCAAGAGCTTTCCATCATAAGGGATAGTAGCTTCGTAAAGCTCCAACCAATTTTTTAGAAGTTGAACAATTTCTTCCACTCCCGGCTCTTCAAGAGTGTCTTTTTCGCTAAAGTAGATATCGCTTCCGTTTTCACCAACAACATCCATCGTAACTTTTACCTGGTTTACTTCATATGTGAGATCAACCCTCACCATGGTACCTGCTCCAGTGCGAATTGAGACGGTTTCCAAAACCTTAGGGTCTTTAAGGTAATCTTTAAGCCTATCCCTATATCTTGCAAACACCTCGATCAATTCAGCGCTGGATTTATAGTCACACCACTTTGCCCTTTTAAGGGATCTCTCAATGCCTTCATACACTTTGTATCCCAAAGCGTTACCGGCAGTATCTGTCACGGGCAACACCAGACAATTGCGCATATTTTGGGTATCTGCTTTAGCAGATCCGAAGATCACCGCAAGAAATGCTAGTATGATTAAAGATTTCATAGATCGACAGGCAACTCAGGCAAATTTTTGGCGTTTAAGGAGTTTTTCTCTTCTTCGTAAATCTTTACCAGCATCTGAAGCTCAGAGATTTGTTCGCCCAGTGTTCTATTCTCTTTTTTGAGGCGTTCATTCTCAAGCCTTAGCTCTAAAAATTCTTTTTCATTCTGCAGGCCAGGATCTTTATAATCCCTTGCCCAAATAAAGTACTTACCATTCTCTTCTTTGAACTTTACTCGCTCAGCCTTTATGTACCTACGTATCGTAGAGACGGACTTGCCCTTATAGTTTGCAAACTCCAAGATACTTAGCCATCTTCCATCCATAGATAAAACCTTCCTTGTTTTGTCGGATTAAATGATTCTTACACAATGATAGTTAATTCTGTTTAAATGCGCAAAATTTAATGACACTACGCTATGTTTTTTACGTTCCCTTGATTATAATCGAATTCACATGAAAAACATTAATCTTAATGAATTTAAAAATAAGAAAACCGCATTAGTCCTATCAGGTGGTGTTGTAAAGGCAGCCGCCTGGCACCTTGGGGTGACCCTAGCGCTTGAGGAACTTGGATTTACCTTAAAAAGCAACCAAAACTCGGCCAAGGAAGAGCTTAATGTGCCTCGCTCTCTTGAAGTTAGCTCATATGTGGGCTCCAGTGCAGGAGCGATGATTAGTATTTTTCTTGCAAGTGGACTTACACCCCAAGAAATCATTAATGGAGTGCTTGGTCTTAAAAAAGGAGAAATGAAGAAGCTATCTTATAAGGATATGTTTCACCTTCATCGCCGAAGATCAAAGCCACTTTACCATCATGGTCATGGACTTTTTGAAAGCTTTCCAAGACCACTTAGAAACCTTCTACAGCCTTTTCTAAGTTTTCCTGGATTGTTTAGCACCGAAGGTGCAAGAAACTACCTTTTGGAAAATGTTCTTGCCGTTGACACTTTTGAAGAATTTATTCCCGATCTTTTCATTGTTGCCACACAACTAGACCACTCAAGAAAAGTCATTTTTAGCAAATACAACTACCCTAACCCAACTCACGACAGTACTGCTGTTTATTACACAGGCACAAAAGTTTCCGACGCTGCAGCTGCTAGTATGTCAGTGCCTCCTTTTTATGCACCATACCCTGTTCAAAACCAGGTTACAGGCGAGACCGACTACTATATAGATGGGGAGATTAGGGAGACGCTGTCCACTCATGTGGCCGAAGACAACAACTGCGATATCATAATAAGTTCTTGGACTCATACTCCTTACCACTATCATGACGAAGTTGGATCCCTCATAAACTATGGACTTCCCTCCATTGCCATACAATCAATATACCTGTTGATACAGAAAAAGATTGTTGCATCAAGGGCAAAGAGAGCAACAGCGATTGATATTTTAAACACTGTTTCTGAATATATGAAAAATGAAAAGTTCAGCCAGACTTATAGGAGGGATATTTTATCAATTTTAGAAAGAAAGCTAAATGTTAATCCAAACGTTAAGCTAATTGATATATACCCTGACCATCACGATTATAAACTTTTCTTTGCAAATTCATTTTCTCTTAATCCAGACTCTGCTGCCCACGCAGTGAAAGCGGGTTATAAGAAAGCAATGCAAATCCTAAGTGAACCTGAGTTTTTATGATATTCATTCTTCTTCTCGCTCTAGCTAGTTGTTACGCCCTACCTTTTGCACCTCCAGAGACTTTTAAGAGTGAGTTAATAGAAGTAGAAGAGGCTATCTTAAACAACTCCATAATTTCTCCCGTAAATGGCGCAAATTCCGCGATAAAAAAGGATGTGCTAAAAGTCATTCTTAACGATGAAAAAAATCTAATTCATAAAGACTTTCACATTCCTAAATACTTTAAGGATTCAACCCACTTTTGGTTTTCAGTCTATACACAGTACACCAGCAAGCAGGTAATTATTCATGACAAGAACGAGCTTTCACTCGTCTATAATGTCATGGACTTTTCACCTCTTCACTCCTCTAAAATAAACAAGTTTGCTAAAAGCAAGCTTCAAGCCGATCTGTCCTTAGAAAGGGCTAAAAATATAAAGAAGTTGCTTAAAAGACTACACCTTCCAAAGTCAAAGCTTTCTCCAGAAGAACTTTCTGTTCTTTCGTCTATAGAAAACTCCAGTTTAAAAATACCTAAAGGTACAAAAAAGAAACGGCAGTTTTTTAAAGGTCTATCTACAACAATTAGAACACAAACTGGTCAAAGGGATATGGTATTTTATGGAGTATTGCGCTCACTTCCTTATCTACCCTTTTTAGAAAAACAATTTAAAAACTTTAAACTTCCCAAAGAATTGCTTGGCATCGCTTTTGTAGAATCAAGTTTTAATTTAAAGGCTAAATCTTACGCAGGAGCTGCTGGCATTTGGCAGTTCATGCCAAGAACGGCAGCCTCCTTTATGCCAAGAAGATCAAAGTATATTGACTATAGAAACAACCCTATCATAAGCTCTCTGGCAGCTTTTCATCTCCTAAAGCAGAATAAACAGATTTTAAAAAGGTGGGACTTGGCAGTGCCCGCTTACAACTTTGGCACATCTCATCTTGTAAGGGCCAAAAGAAAGTTTAAGCACAAGGCCACACTACCTTATATTATGGAAAATTATAAACACGGAAGCGTTGGATTTGCCTCAAAAAACTACTATTCAGAATTTCTTGCGATGGTGTACACGCTTGCCTATAAAGATTTAATTTTCCCTCTAAAAGGCTACGCTAAAGAATCAAATGCCTTTAAGAACGATATCGGAGTTTATGTTACCAAGTGTAGACTTGGACCTAAAACATTTTTCAATCTTCTCAGTAAAAGTAGTCCCAAGATTAAAAAGCTTAATGCTCATTTTCTCTATAAGAATCCGACATACAAGAGAAACAAAATTGTTGTCAGTGACTTAATACTTACAAGTAAGAAGTATAGGAAGCTTACTGATAAAGAGTTAAGAAGCTACTATCCCAAAAATTTCTATAAGCTAAATCGTCGATCAAAATGTGGAAATTAAAGTTGTTCCACTAGATAATTGGATTGTGAGCAGAAAGACTGAAGATAATCGACGGTATCATCTGCGTAAGTAATTTCGATATTAATTGTACCTTGCTCTTCACCCAGCAGGAATATCTTCTTAGATTGATTGCTTAAATCTCTATAGAAGATTCCATCTGTATCTAGAACCTTTGAGTCCACTCTCATTTGACCTCTAAAACTTGAACCGTTAAAGGACATGGACTTCGCTTGTTTTGATAGATTTATTTGAACCATACAATGGCCATTCAAAGAGTTTAGCTCAAAGCTGGCCAAGGCAAATCTTTTATAACCTTCACTTGGAACATATATTTTTTCGTCATTCCATCTTCCAATAAAGAGGCTGTCCTCTTGATGCCTTAACTCGTAGTACTTTCTTGTTCCAACTGAATAGAGTGCTTTGCTAATTGAAAACTCATTTACAGTTTTCTTATCAATTTTCGACTCATAAGCTAGGTCAACAATTTGGTTTTCATCCAGACTAAGAACACTGTTTTCTTGAGATAATAGATTGTCTTCATAAAGTCCGAAGAAGTCATTTTTTTCTTTGTGATAGAAGTTAAAGTCAAAGTACAGTTCATCTTGAACTAGATGGACAATTTTACTTGTTACTTCATTTTTATAAGTTTTAAAGCTAAGTATTCTATTTCCAGGTTCAACTCCTATAAACAGAATAAACGCGTATTCAGAATCTCCCCGGTCAACAATATTTAAGTTTCTGTCTAAAAACAGCTTGCTTTCATATCCGGTTGAAACATCAAAGTCCGCATCTTCAGTCAGCTCATCAAGTTCTACTAAAACATGAGTTCCAAGTGCTCTTAGGCCTCTTTTTTCAACTACAGCGTTAAATGAAGCTTTTGATAAGAGGGGCACTCCAAGGTTGATATTTCCCTCTTCCAACACTAAATCGACACTCGTTGGTAAGTATCCACTGGAAAAAATCACACCTCTTCTTATTGAATACTCACTATTCAATTCCGACTCCAGAAGAACACTTCCATCTGATTCTGACTGGGCAACTGCATCCCTATTATCAGCAAATCTTATATCAAATTTGGTAACAGGTTTACTTTTACTGCTAAGAAGTGAGTGGCCATGACTAGTCACCCTCAAGCTTGACTTGCTCTTCGTAAAAGCAAAGCTTTCTTTGTTAGCAGGAGCTTTTTCTTTACGAGTAGAAGTGTCGGCCGAAGCAACCACATCTGGTTTTCCACTTTTAAACTTCTTTCCCATCCCTTTTAGAATTTCACCTAAAACTTCATTCTTCTTTCCAATACCTTTCTCATTTTTGGAATGAATACCAAGGTTTGTTTTTGAAGTTGGTTTTTCTAAAGATTTGTCAGATGGTTTTGAGTAGTCAAAAAATACCAGTTCATCTTTAGGCCTTGTCGCCATGTCGATATTCATTTTAACTTCTTCTACTTGATTAGACTTTTCAGTAGCCGCAAGGCTGGTAGAAATTCTGTCCAAGTTTGAGTTATTAGACTTATCAACATTTTTACTATTTTTTTGTTTTTGTTTTGATTTTGTAGCGGCAATTTTTACCGCGTTAGCAGAGATATCAAATTTATATGGTTTGAAGTTTTTCGCTAGCTGACTAATCTTTATTGTTGAAGAAACTTTGAACCCTGAAAGTTTAATCGGTTCTGAGCCATTTATGGCAACACCATCTGCTTGAAATTTTTTAAAAGTATTTCCCATCTTATTATCAGAATTTAAAGATTTTATAGAATAGGATTTCTTTATTGCTAAGAAGTTAGGCCCTTGAGTTTTCTTTTTTGCTTCTATACTTACTTTTGGTTGTGGAATGAAGTCAGCCTCATTCAAATCAACAACATCAATAGAAGGTCCTTTATTCTCCAAGCTTTTTAATGTTGAAAGAGTTTGTATCACAGAACGGGTTGAGATACCTGTAGCTACAGGGGTAAAAGCATTATCCAACAACTTGCTAGTTGCAGTCACAATCAATGCTGAAAATGTGAGAAATGAAATTATTACTTTTACCATTAATATCAGTTTAAAAGATTTCAAAAATTTTTAAACCCAGGCAAAGCTGTTTAGGTCACTTTGTGATTAGCCAAGGCCATTTTGTGAATATTCAGGAGGTTTTTTAGTGAATAGTCAGAAGAGACTGGTCCTATAGGACCAAAAAAAACGGCTCCAAAAGGAGCCGTTTACTTGTTACTTGTTAAGTTCTGCCAATTTTAACCTTACGTTGGCACGATCAAGTTTATTTCTAAACTTGATGTAATCAACATCGGTAAGGGAATCAACATCTTTCAACCTGGATTCGGCCTTAGCTTTTGCTGCCTTGGCCCTTTCAACGTCAATTTCTTCAGCTTTCTCTGAAGTGGATGACAAAATAGTCACCTTATTTCCCAAAATTTTGCATAGTCCAGCATGTACTGCAAAATGCCTGTCACCAGATGAAGATTTAGCAGTAAGCATGCCTGAACTTAATTCAGTAATCAAATGGGTGTGATCTTTTAGTACATTTATCTCGCCTGCTTTGGTTGGTACAAACAACTCATCAGCGGCTAGGTTGTGAACTACAACCCCATTTGGTGTAAAAATGTCTACATTATAGTTATTCATGTAGTTTCCTTAAAGCTTCTTAGCCTTTTCATGAACCATATTCAGATCGCCAACAAGGTAGAATGCTTGCTCTGGCAAGTCATCACATTTTCCATCAAGGATTGCTTTGAAGCCCTCAATAGTATCTTCAATTTTAACAAATTGACCTTTTAGACCTGTAAATTGCTCAGCAACGAAGAATGGCTGTGACAAGAACTTCTGAATCTTTCTTGCTCTAGCAACAACTAGCTTGTCTTCCTCAGAAAGCTCGTCCATACCAAGGATAGCAATGATGTCTTGAAGTTCATTATATTTTTGAAGAACCTCTTGAACTCTTCTTGCAGTCTTATAGTGGTCTTCACCAACAATTGCTGGAGAAAGGATTGTAGAAGAAGAAGTCAGAGGATCAACCGCTGGATAAATACCCAATGAAGCGATTGTTCTAGAGAGTTCAGTAGTCGCATCCAAGTGAGCAAAAGTCGTTGCAGGAGCCGGATCAGTATAGTCATCCGCAGGAACGTATACAGCTTGGATAGAAGTAATTGAACCATCCTTTGTAGAAGTAATTCTCTCCTGAAGAGCACCCATTTCAGTACCTAGTGTTGGCTGGTAACCAACCGCAGAAGGAATACGCCCAAGTAGTGCGGAAACCTCAGAACCAGCTTGAGTAAATCTAAAGATGTTATCTACAAAGAAAAGTACGTCTTGCTTTTCTTCATCTCTAAAGTATTCTGCAACAGAAAGACCAGTTAGTGCAACTCTCGCTCTTGCACCTGGTGGCTCGTTCATTTGTCCATAAACCAGAGCAGTCTTGTCAATAACTCCTGACTCAGTCATTTCGTCAAACAAGTCTCTTCCTTCTCTAGTTCTCTCACCAACACCGGCGAAAACAGAAAGACCACCGTGTTGAGTAGCAATGTTGTTAATAAGCTCCATAATTAGAACTGTTTTACCAACACCTGCACCACCGAAAAGACCAATTTTCCCACCTTTCAAGTATGGAGCAAGAAGGTCAATAACTTTAATACCAGTATAGAATGGCTCTAGTTTAGTTGATTGGTCTGCAAAAGTCGGTGCTGGCTTATGAATGTCATAAAACTTTTTAGCATTTACCGGACCAGCTTCATCAACTGGTTCCCCTGTTACGTTGATAATTCTACCTAGAACTTCTCTACCAACAGGTGCTTGGATTGGTTTACCAGTATCTTGAACTTCTTGGCCACGTGCAAGACCTTCAGTAGAGTCCATTGCAATTGTTCTAACCATGTTGTTTCCAAGGTGAGCTGCAACTTCAACTACAAGGTTCCACTCGCTATCAGAGATTGCCTTATTTGTGATTTTTAAAGCGTTATTAAGTTCCGGCAACTTGCCATTGGCAAATTCAACGTCGATTACCGGCCCCATAACTTGCCTAATTGTACCTACATTTACTCCAGACATTGTCTATGCTCCTTAAGAGTTTAGAGATTCCGCGCCAGAAACAATTTCTGTTAGTTCCGTTGTAATGGCTGCTTGTCTCAATTTATTAGCTGTTAATGTTAAATTTCTAATCATATCTTTACTGTTTGTCGTAGCATTATCCATAGCTGTCATTCTAGAACCATGTTCTGCAGCTATTGCGTCCAAAACGCTAGTGAAAACAGTTGTGTTAAATACTTCCGGCACCAAGTTGTCGAGGATAACTTCTGCACTCGGCTCATATTTAAAATCCACAGGGTATTCCTCTACAAGCTTATCCTTCTCTTCCTCAGACACAGTCATTGGAAGAACTTGAGAAACTCTAGACTCAAACTCAATTGCGGAAAGAAAGGAGTTGTAAGCAATAAAAAGCTTTCCTACTTGGCCACTTACAAAAAGGTTTGCAAGCTCCTTAGAAATCTTTTTAACTTCTTCAAACTCTGGCTCCGCTTTTTCGAAAGAAAATGACTTTTCTCCCTTTACGCCCTCTCTTGCAAGTAATTCTTTAACTTTCCTACCAATAAAGTAGAACTTAAAGTCCATATCTTCATTTTCAGAAATAAAATTTCTAACTTGCTTAAAAAGTTGAGAGTTGTAACCGCCACAAAGACCTTTCTCAGATGAAACAACAAGAATTGCTGCTTTCTTAGAGTCAGATTCTTTCAAAAACTCATGGCTGTAATCTTTGGCCAAAGCAGACGCAGTCCTTACAGTTTTATCCAATTCGTTCGAATAAGGTTTGAACCCTTGAATTCGAGCTTGAGCTTTTGCTAGCTTAGCGGCGGACACAAGTTTCATGGCGCTTGTGATTTTCAAAGTACTTTTAGTACTTTTAATCCGCTTTTTTAATTCTTTTATATTCGCCATTTAAGCCTCTACTTATTAATAGTTCGCTGAGAAAAAGCTTTTAATTGCTTCGTTTAACTTAGCTTCGTTTTCAGCAGTAATTTGCTTAGCCTCTCTTATAGAGTCTCTTACTGCAGAATGCTTAGTTTGAATAAACTCCAACAATCCTTGTTCCGCTTCTTGAACTTTAGATTTTTCAACAGTGTCAAAGTAACCTTTGTTAGCTGCATAGATAGAGATAACTTGATCTTCAACATTCATCGGGCTGTATTGCTTTTGCTTAAGAAGTTCAACAAGTCTCTCACCTCTTTCAAGTTGCTTTCTTGTAGCCTCATCAAGGTCAGAAGCAAACTGGGAGAATGCCGCCAACTCTCTGTATTGAGCAAGATCTAGTCTTAAAGTACCAGATACTTTCTTCATTGCCTTAACCTGAGCTGATCCACCTACCCTTGAAACTGAGATACCAACGTTAACCGCTGGTCTTACACCTGCGTTAAATAGGTCAGACTCAAGATAGATTTGTCCATCAGTAATGGAAATAACGTTTGTAGGAATATAAGCAGAAACGTCACCCTCTTGTGTTTCAATAACTGGAAGGGCTGTAAGTGAGCCAGCACCTTGCTCATCACTCATTTTAGCCGCTCTTTCTAGAAGTCTGGAGTGAACATAGAATACATCCCCTGGGAATGCTTCACGTCCTGGAGGTCTTCTAAGAAGAAGAGAAAGCTGTCTATAGGCCTGAGATTGCTTAGTAAGGTCATCATAAACAATCAAAGCGTGCTTTCCGTTATCTCTGTAGAACTCACCCATTGTACAACCAGAGTATGGGGCAATGTATTGTAGTGGTGCAGACTGAGATGCAGTAGCTGAAACAATAATTGTGTAGTCTAAAGCACCAGATTCTTTTAGCTTTTGATAAACTTGTCTAACTGTAGACTGCTTTTGGCCAATGGCTACATAGATACAAACTACGTCTTTGCCTTTTTGGTTGATGATAGTATCAATTGCAACTGCAGTTTTACCTGTTTTTCTATCACCAATAATAAGCTCTCTTTGACCTCTACCAATTGGAATCATGGAATCGATTGCTTTAATACCAGTTTGCATAGGCTCATGAACAGGCTTTCTTTGAATAATGCCAGGAGCTTTGATTTCGATATTTCTAAATTCGTTTGTCTTAAGTTCGCCTTGACCGTCAATTGGCTCACCAATAGAGTTTACAACTCTTCCTAGAAGAGCGTCACCAACTGGAACCTGAACAATTTTTTCAGTTCTTTTAACAGTAGACCCTTCTTTAATTTCGGAATAGTCACCAAGAACTGCGATACCAACATTGTTGGTCTCTAGGTTTAAAACCATACCTTTTACGCCATTTTCGAACTCTACAAGTTCACCGGCCAATACATTCTTAAGTCCGAAAACTCTGGCAACACCGTCACCAATAGTAAGGACTGTACCAACTTCACTTACATCAAGTCTTGATTCGAAATTCGCGATCCTGTCCTTAATTATTCCCGTAATTTCTTCAGGTCTCATTGTCGTGCTCATTCATTTTTCCTTTATTAGTTATTCACCTATAATTGATTCTTTGAAATGCTTTAATTGATTATCTACTGACGCGTCCAATTGGAGGTCTTCAATTTTTACTTTATACCCAGCTGTAACTTCATCAGATTGCTTGTAAGTTAAAATTGGTTTTTTATCTCCAATGTATTTTTTAATTGAAGCTAAAAGTTTTTCTTTGTGAGACTCAGATAGGTCATTCTCAGATCCTAAAATTGTTCCTCTTAAAAATCCTTTCTCCATATCGTCTCTAACGATTACCTCTTTAAAGATTAAAGGGAAAAGACCAATTCTCTTTTGATCTATAAGGTATTTAACAGCCGAAACCATCAAAGATGATAGACCAAGTTTTTTTGCAATATCCTCAAAAACTAGTGTCTTCTCTTCTATGGTAAATACATCAAGAAAAAGTAGATTTTCTAGTTCATTTGAAGCGTTGATTGTTTCAGTGAGTTTTGTCATTTCTTCAGCAATGTTTACATTGCCATCTTTACCTAATTCGAGAAACGAATCAGCATAAACTTTTGAGATATTCTGCTCTTTCATTATTTAAGTCCCTCCAAGGCACTGTTAGTAGCCTTTGTGCTTAACTCAGGGTTGCTTTTGATGTGACTTTTTGCCTTGCCAATAACTTCGTCCAAAAAGTTGTTGTTCAACTTATTGAAGGCCTGTTTTTTCTCTGCTTCAATTTTAGCAGCAGCGTCTTGCTTCATTTTATCTATTCTTTCGCTAACCTCTGCTTTGTAGTCAGCCTCAAACTTAGTGATTGACTTATCAGCGTCTACAAAAATTGTATCAATTTCTTCAGCCACATTATCAATTTTCTTTCTCTGAGCGTCCATCATCATTTGGGACTCTTTGGCCTTAACGCTTGCTCTTTCAAGAAGGTTCTTAATATTGTCAGACTTCTCAGTGTAGTAGTTTCTAGCTGGCTTTTTGAGGATCCAAGTCAGGAAGCTTAAAAGTATAAAAAGATTAATAAATGCAGGAATAAGATCCGCAGGAGAACCTGTTCCTTTTCCAGCAGCTATTGCTGTGCCATTTAACATGACCAAAGTTGCAAGTAAGAACAATTTCATTTCTATCCTTTAGTTATTTTTTGAACAAGTGTATTTGCCAATTGCTCAGCTTCACTCATTACCTGGTCTTTCTTTGCCTGAACTTCTTTAAGAACTTCAGATCTTGAGGTTTCCACGTACTGGTTAACTTCGCTTTCATGCTGGCGATAACGTGCTTCTTCAGCCTTAACAATTTCCATCTTCCCAGCATCAAGTTTAGCCTTAGCTTCCTTGTTAGCAGTGTGGATCTTTTCTTTGTACTCAGCAGAGAGCTTGTTGATTTCTTCAAATTTTGCTTCAGCGTTGCTTTCTAGCTTCACTGTTTTTTCTTCTCTTGTATCAAGCATTTTTTGTAAGTGATTGAAAAAGCCAAACTTGGCAATCAAGAACACAACTACGAAAACTGCAAACTGATAAACAAGCGATTCATTTGCTCCAAGTTGTTGGAAAATAGCGACAAATGCGTCCATAAAAGTACCTTAATGAAATTTAGTTTTTGACAGTGTTATTGAATATTCTGAACCAGAAAATTAGTCAAGAAGTTCTTATTTTTTATCCTTCATTTTAGTGATTCCGTGGAAAATCACCCCTTCTTCAACAATAAGACTTGGAGAAGTGACAGTACCTTCAAATCTGGCAGGCTTTCTTATCTCAACCCTTGAAGTGGCCTTTATGTTTCCTTTAACTGTGCCAGAGATTAGAATTACACTGGCATTGATGTCAGCATTGATTACAGCCCCTTCAGAGACAACTAGAGTGTCATTGGAGAAGATACTACCTGTTACCACGCCAGAGATACGGACAATTCCATTAAAAGATAGGTTGCCCTCAAAGCGGCAACCTTCCTCTATAATTGCACAAATTTCGTTTTTAGAACTCACTAAGATCGCTCCCTGACATTAAATAAATTTTATTTCGAAACTAGGTATTCGAAAATATCATTAAATTCAGCTTCATTGCTATATTTGATAGTAATTGTACCAGCACCGTTAGACTTTGTCTTTAAGTCGAAGTGGTAGCCAGTTTTTTCCTCTAATTTACGTTTGATAGAGTCAAGCTTTTCATCAAAGTAAGGATTAGTTACTTCCCTAGATGAAGGCTTCTTAGCCGACTTAATGTTTTTCTCTAGCTCACGTACAGACCAGTTATTATCAATTGCCTCTCGTGACAATCTCTTCGCTTTCTCGTCATCTTTTACTGCAGCTAATACTTTGGCATGTCCAAAGCTTAAAGCCTCTTTCTGAAGATGCTGAATAACTTCTCTAGGAAGTTTTAAAATTCTTAGAAAGTTAGCAATGGTCGAACGTTCTTTTCCTATTTTTTTTGCGACTTCCTCTTGAGTGAGGTCAAACTCATTCATCAATTGGTAGTAGGCAAGTGCTTCTTCAACACAGTTAAGATCAGATCTTTGAACATTTTCAATGATGGCCATTACAAGAACATCTTTCTTTGTAGTTCTTTTAATGGTCACTGGAACTTCTTGAAGGCCTGCTAACTTTGCCGCTCTTAAACGACGCTCACCAGCGATAAGTAAAAAAGATCCATCGTCATTGGCTTGAACTGTCAATGGTTGGATGATTCCATTTTCTTTAATGGAAGCCGATAGCTCTGCTAATTCCTTATCTTTAAAGATTTTTCTTGGCTGTTCTTTGTTTGGTTTGATTTTAGATACAGGTAACAAGCTTGGGTTTTGAACTAGTCCTCCCGTTGCTTGAAGCTTGCTATCAATCGGCTTACTTTGAATTGGAGATGCACCAGAACCTAACAGTGCTCCCATTCCTTTCCCTAAAGCAGTTTTTGATTTAGTCGTCTCTTTCATTTTTCCCTCTCCCGAATTTAATTAAACCTGATAATCATCAAAACTTGGGATTTCAAAGCCATCCCTTTGTTTTTTATCGATGACCTGATCCATTAGAGAAAGATTTTCTTGAGATGATTCTTCACGAAGTTTTTCTTTGAGGATTATTTCCTTGGCCATATTCAAATAGGCTTCGCTGCCCTTTGAGGTAATATCGTAGATTATTATTGGCTTTCCATGACTTGGACATTCTGAAAGCTTAACATTCCTAGGTATAATTGTTTTAAAGGTATCTTCAGGAAAATGTTCTTTAATCTCCTGAGCAACCAATTTTGAAAGATTATTTCTACCATCATACATAGTGAGTAGAATTCCTTCCCTCTCAAGCTTGGGGTTTAGGTTTTGCTGTATCAATTTCACTGTGTTTAAAAGCTGAGCTAAACCTTCCATAGCATAATATTCTGTTTGCATAGGAACAATGTAGGAGTCAGCTGAATTAAGACCATTTACAGTAAGCAAACTTAGAGACGGTGGGCAATCAATCAAAATGTAATCATACTTTGCTTCAACTGCCTCCAAAGAACTTTTTAGTTTTGATTCTCTAGCGAAAGCCTGCATAAGCTCCACTTCAGCGCCAATTAGATTATTATCCGAAGGACAAATATCTAAGTGATCTAATTCCGTTTTATATATACAGCTTTCAATATTTTCTTCACCGATCATGGCATGATAGACATTTGCCTTTGTGAAAGATTCCTTATTAACACCAAGTCCAACACTGGCATTACCTTGAGGATCTAAGTCAACTATTAATGTTCTTCTTTCGGCAGCAGCCAGGCATGCGGCGAGATTCACTGTTGTAGTGGTTTTACCCACCCCGCCTTTTTGATTTGCGATTGCAATTATTCTAGCCATTTATACCTCTCTCTATGTGTATTCCCAATATTTTTAAGTAATATCAGAAACTTTGACAAGTTGTTTGATTCTTTTTGTTCCACATGGAACATTTTTAGGTTCAAAACCAATTAAATATCTTTTATCTGTGCCAGGTATAATGATTTCTCTCTCTTCCTTCACAGACCAGTTTCTTTTAGCGACTTTTAGTTGATCACCCTCTAGTTCATAAAAGTTCGGACCCTTGTAAAAATAAACACTAATATCTTGGTCACTATTAAACTTTTCTAGAAAATCATTAACTTTGCCTACAGCTTTTAGACTACATACCGCACTTCTATCAATTAAGACATTTTCTATTCTTGAGTGTAAAAACTTTATATTGTTGAGACCAAGCTTGTTAGCTATTTCAGAAACAACCTTAACCTTTTTATTTCTAGTTTCTATCCCAAAGAATTGAATTTCAGGTAAAATTTTTGCTAGGGGTAACAGAGGAAATCCCCCACCAAAGCCCACATCAATAAAGGCTCCCTTTGCCTTTATTTCATCAAAAAAAATTTTACTTTGCTGTATAGGTTCAATTGAATCTAAAATCTGCTTATTATAAAACTCATCGAAGTCATTAATGCGAGTAAGGTTTATTCCGGCGTATTCACCTACTAATAGATCAAAATAATCTTTTGCGAACTCTTCAATCATATCGATTTCCCTGCCACGGCGGCCAAGGTAGCTGGACGGATCCCTTCAATCAGCTTTAATTGGCCGAAGGACACCGGTTTTATCCTTTCTATCCTTCTTTTGCATTCAAATGAAATATTCTCTGAGGAAATGAGGTCTTTCCAATCTATCTTCATGTTATCTAGACGCTTTAATCGTTCATTGTGCTCAGCTGATTTGTTAATATAGCCTTCATACTTATTACTGACGGCAAGACACCAGATTAAAGCCTCAGATATAGAAATACCCATAAAGTTAAAAAATTCTTTAGCCAGATGAACCGGATCCACCTTAGACTGCTTCAAAAGCTCAGATACAGACATTCGTCTTGGTAGTTTTAAATCTGAATTCTTAATAAATCCATGTGAATTGTCCACATAGTATTCCTTTAGTAGACCAAACATCACATTATATACTTTGATAAACTGGGAATTAAACTTATCAACTGCCATTTCAAGGCCTAAAGATTGCCTTTTGGCATGAAGTCTAATAATCGAATTGTCTTCACGAATATAAAGTCGATTTTCAGATCGAGCAGTGAATAATCTGTATGGTTCATCACGAAGATTTGAAATAAGATCTTCAATCATGACTCCAATATAAGATTCGTTACGCGATAAAGTAAAAACCTCCCTATCAAATATAGATAGAGCCGCGTTTACACCCGCTATATATCCCTGTCCGGCTGCCTCTTCATAGCCAGAAGTGCCATTCACCTGACCAGCGAAATACAAACCTTCAACGTTCTTATACTCAAGGCCATAGCTTAACTCAGTTGTATCAACAACATCGTACTCTACTGCATACCCATATACTTCTATCTTAGCATTCTCCAAACCTGAGATTGAATTTATCATTCTTTCTTGAGCTGCTCGCGGAAGTGAAGAGCTTATACCACTTGGATACATTGTAGACTCATTGAGCCCTTCAGGCTCAACAAACACGTGGTGATTCGATTTATCTGGGTATCTATTAACTTTATCCTCTATACTTGGGCAATACCTAGCACCTACAGCGTTAATTTGCCCATTATACATAGGACTATCATGCATATTGTCCTTAATGGCCTGGATTGTTTCTTCATTGGTCCTAGCCAAATAACAAGAAACCTGTTGAAGATTCCTGGAATAAGGGCTGTGTAAAAAGTGAAAATTTCGAACTTCACAGTCACTTGGCTGCTCTTCAAGCTTAGAAAGATCAACAGTCTCTTTATTCAATCTAGGTGGTGTACCCGTTTTAAACCTTTTAGGTGCTGTTTTTACTTTATCAAAGATACTTGATAGTGCACCGGAAGACTCACTACCATACCTCCCACCTGTGGTTTGCTCTTTACCTAAATGCAGCTTGCCATTTAAGAAAGTCCCAACAGTAACAATGACTTTTTTACAGTTCCACGTGGAACAATCCGTTTTTATTATAAAACCACCGTCACCTTCTACGATGGATTCAACCTTTTCACGAATGACAGAAATATTGTCAATTTCACTAATGAGCTTTTCAGCAACTTCAGTGTAGAATGTTTTATCGATTTGAACTCTTGTAGACTGAACAGCGTAACCCTTACTTTCATTTAAGGTACGATATTGAATACCAGCCAAGTCAGCCAATTTAGGCATTAACCCACCTAGAGCATCCAACTCTCTTACAACCTGTCCCTTCCCCACCCCTCCAACACTTGGATTACAAGGAGCCGAGCCCAGACCTAAGCCAGGAAGGGTTATTATTGCTATTTTTAGATTTGAAAATTGGCTTGCAATGTGAGCTGCTTCAATCCCAGCATGTCCACCACCAACTACAATGATATCAAAGAATTTTTCCATAAAAGTGTTCCACGTAGAACAAGTTACTTTCCAATACAAAAGTTATCGAAAATATTGTGCAAAACGTCGTCGGGAGACACTATACCAATCAATTCTGAAATACAATGGCCTATGTTATTAAGTTCAGAGGAAATTATTGATATATCGGATTCTTCGCTAAGTAATTGACCATATTCATCAATAATCCCAGAAATTTCCAATATTTTTTGTTTATGCCGTTTAAGAAGTATTGGCTCATGCGTGACCATTTGAGAATACTTTTGATCGGCCAGTTTAGTTAACAAATCAATTACTTGAGACTCACCCACTTTCAAAGAGCATATCACGGTTCTAGCAACATTATTACAGCTACTTACAATATTTTTTCCTATAGATTCATTTTTTTCTGCCCCTATAGAACCACTTTTTTCTGCCCCCATAGGACCA
>CERC01013294.1_pt1 | contig 63649 bp, 75 predicted proteins | sample 530921 | NCBI WGS metagenome assembly CERC01 (sample SAMEA2621099, study PRJEB7988) | marine metagenome | isolation source: saline water (ENVO:00002010), including
GTATATATACAAGGTCTATATCGTCATAGAAATAAGTGTGAAGAATTCAATAAATCAAACCAACTTATCTTAAATCAAAATGTCCAAAATCAAATAATGTCTAATTTGGAACAATTTAAATATAATGACCAGACAAAACCAGTTATTAATATTAATATAACTAATAATACCAATAGTAATAACACAAATACTAATAATACTAATAACAATACATTCAGTGTGAAGAATTATCTTAATAATGAATGCAAAGACGCATATACAGTAAAACAAGTGTTAGATAATTTTGAATGTGATATTATGAAATTACCAAAAGAACCTTTTCCATTTTATAAAGATATTGTTGATAAAGCATTTCATAATATACCAATAGAAAAACTTCCAATACGCTGTAGTGATGTGAAACGTAAAACATTTTACGGACATACAGATGAATGGGAAAAAGATTTTGATATTGTAAAAGAATTTATAAGAAAACTGGTAGATGCGATATGTGAATTCAGAAAAGTATTTGTTTTAAAGAATCCGGAATGGATTGAAAATGACATTACAACAGAGTTGTTAGGTTCCATAATTACAAATATATCAAAAGTATATGATGAACAAACAGTAAGTAAGATAATAAAATATATATCAGATCGAACTAAAATCCATAAATAGAGAGATTTATTAAATTAAAAAATCTATTTATGGTGTTTTCTATGAGATTTATTATTTTTCTTCTTACGTCTAATGGTTTTCTTATGATTTTTCTTATGTTTCTTATTACTCTTTTTAGATTTTTTCTTATAAGTTCTCTTATGGTGCTTCTTCTTGTGTTTATTCTTATGTTTTTTACCACCAGTTTGTGGTTCATTGTCGGTTAATGATGGTTGTGCAACCTTTAATACAGAAACTTTTGAACCACTTCCAGCCTGACAATGTAATGCAGAAACCATAGTCCCCTGATTTAAAACATCATGACTTATAAAAGCAGGAAATTCTTTATCACTTGTGAATAAGGCAAATAATTGAATTTGTGGATTTTCATATAATGCAGAAATATTACAAGGATAACTACTAAAAAGACCAATATTACGCAAATTAAATAGTTGTTTATTAAAACCAATATTATTTGGATTCATAGTATCTGCGCTAAAACATGGATATATAGTAGCATCTCTTCTCATCATATCAATAATAGAACGTTTAGTTAAGAAATATCGATTTGTATCATAAACAAAAACTAAATTATCATCGTCTTCTTTAACATAATCTTCAATCTTTACATTCAAATCTTCTAATGTAATAGGGTCAGTAAATTCAATGGTTTTTGAAATATTAACATTTAAATCAGGATAGTCAGTATTTTCATCAGTATCGTTTACATATTGATATTCACCTAATTCATGATGGTCTTCTTGTTGAGCATGACCAATATCATCATCGAATGATTGTTCAGGGTTAAAACCAAAAGCGGGTTCATCCATGCCAACTGTATCGGCATCACTATCCTGTTGACCCATACCTTGTGGTTGTTGACCCATACCAGGAGGTCCTTGTGCGAATCCAAAACCCATCCCCATATTATCACCTGATTGTGTTAATGGTGTATAATCATCACCAGGTGGGGTTAGTGAAAATTGTGGTGATTGTGGTGTCATTATGGGTTGTAATGGTGGCATTATTGGTTGTTGTGACTGTGGATTTTCTTCCCCACCCCATTCAAGACCAGCATCTAAATCATCTAAATCATCACCACTATCATCTGGATTTAATATAGTTAATAAATAATGACCATCTTGGAAATAATCATCAGCAATATCATATGCGGTTTCGCCTTCTCTATTAACCATACCTTTATCCGCACCATATTGTAAAAGTATTTGAACTGCTTGATTAGAAGACCTGAATCCAATAATACCTTGTGTTGCTACCATCAATGGTGTCTCATCATCACTATTACGTCTATTTACATTGGCACCATTATCTAATAAAAATCTTAATACATTCATGTTTTCAGCATTCTCAAGAAAAGAAGCAATTTGAAATAATATAGTTTCACCATTATCATCAGTTTGTTCAATATTACCACCATATTGAACAAATAATCTAACTAACCATAAAGGTGTTTGTCCATTAGTATTATGGGCATGATCCATTAATGTGTTATAATTAAATCTATTAATTTGATTCACATCAATTCCCATTTCTAATAAAGATTCTATTTTATTTCTATATTCACCATCAAGACTTATATTTCTTCCATAATCGAAGAGAGAAATAGCATGAAATAAAAGATTCTCATTTTTATAATTTTTAATATTATTCAATTGTTGTGGTGTAGGATTATTTTCTAATACAAAATCTAACATATTTGTATCAAAATCAATGTTATCTGAATCCAAATAATCAATAAGAGAGTCTAAACTATCATAATTATCTTGTTGACTTGTCATTCTTATATATATTAAAGAAACATTAAAATAGGACATTACTTTTAATCCATTTTGTTATATTTTCATTTGTAGGTTTAATAAGTTTATTAATTGCACCAATATATTCAGTATAATTATTGGGATACTTATTTAAAAGAAGTAATATATTATAAATGGCATTTAATAAAGGAATATCATAAACATCTTTAATATTTTTAAATACATTTTCAATTTCTCTCTTACCAGAGTCATCAGTTTGTGGGACGATATCAGGATCTTCTAATAAGGCTTTAAAAATTTCAAATGTATGTAAAATTGATGGATTACTAATATTAGAATATGTTTGACTTAATTTATCGACACCTTTTTTCGCGTTTTTTAAAAGAACATCATATAAATTAGTCTTCTTATAAGAAATTTCTTTTAAAAAAAGATAATATACAGGAAATCTTTTACACGCATTAAATAAAAAGAATACATCATCTTTATTATCATTATTATACCATCTAATAATACCCTGTGAATAAGAGGGTTCTTGTATATATAATATATTGTTTTCTAGACTTAATTTTGTGCCAACTGGACAAAAAGACAATAAAGCTAATTGTAATATACATTGTAATGGGTCTAAAATGGTGTTAATATGTTCTTTTTTATTTTGTTTTATAAATGATTGAGCGATCATTTTAATATTTTTATTTGTAAAAAGAACATCCATTATTACATAGTATATCCAAAATATATTTATATGAATATAATTTAATTCTTATAATATAATAATGGCAGCAGCTGAAGAAATATATAGCTCGAAACTAACAAGTGAATTAGTAGATAAACAAAAAAAAATAACATTACTATCAAATCCAATAGTGAATGATAAAATAGAAATAAATAATAAAGAAGGATATCTTTATATAGATGAATTTTCAAAATTTAATAATTTATATTATTTTTTAAGGAGTAAACAACAATTATTATCATTAAAAGAAATGTTAGAATTTAAAGAAACAAATACATTTACTTATATTTTATTTCAAGTAACACATCCAGAAACAGGAGAAATATCATATGATTTTAGGGCAAGACCAGTATATTCAAAGTTTGAATCATTTGCAAAACATTTAACAATATATATAGTTAGATTATATGAATTATTTGGAATAGATATAGCATTAGAATCGTATAGAAATGTAATATATAATGATTTATATAGTAATTTGGGAATAGTTTCTGCAGGTGAAATACAAGTTCGGACTAAATCATATTTTGAATTTAATTTTTCTTCTGGAACATTTATGTTAAATAGATTAACATCTCAACGTAATTATGATCATGATGCAGAATTATCAAGACATTATGCTGTGCAATTTGAAGGAATAATAAAAAATTATATATTTAATGAACGTGATATTAAGATTCATTATAATAGTGATGCAGCAAAAACAATATTATTAAATAATGAAATAGTGAAAGATTTAAAAAATGTATGGGTAAAAATTAATGAAAATAGGATGCAATATGAAGATCAAATATTAATTTATCTAATGAAAACTAAATTAAATGCAATTTTATTAATTAATAAGAAGGCAATTATTGCAAATTTCATTAGTAATATAAATAAAACAATTAGAATGCAGTCTTTAACCAATCCTGATCTAAGAGCAAATAGATTAACAATTAAAAACTTAGGTGATTTTAAAGACAAAGATATTGTTGAGAGATTAAATAAATATAATATATTGGATATTAATTTTAATAATGATAAAAAGAAACCAATAATAATGCCAAGTGAAACAGAAATAAAACGGAATATGCTTCCAAATAAACAATATTATAATATGATAATTGAAATAGAAAAATTATTAGAAAATACAAATTTACTGATATATAAATAATAATATTACAAAAACATGTTTTAAATTAGTATTAAAATAAAAATTGAATTAATATTAATTGTGGTTTGATATGGTAACAACAAAGTAACTAACGAATATCAAATATGGCATCATACACAGTAACAACATATAATGAACAACCTTTTAAAACATTGATTAGTAAAAATGAGGATGGTTCATCCCTATATTGTGTTCGATGGTCTGAATTGATTGCTTATAGTATCGATAATTGGCGTTATAATAGGCCACCAGATGAGGTGCGAATTCCTGAAATTAAAGCGCAATTGATGAAACAGGAATATGTGGATGGTGTGATTTATTTGGCAAATTGTGGTGGCATTTTGATATGTTATGATGGTATCCATCGGATTAAGGCATTGGATTCACTTAGTAAAGATCCATTTAATAATATGATGTATGATCATAAGATGTTTGTTCATTATTATCCAGATTTTGATGAACAAAAAATCAAACATAAATTTGAAACACTAAATAAGAATATTCCAGTTCCAAATATTTATTCTGAAGCTGAGAGACAATTGGATTGTATTTCAACAATTAAAGATGTAGTATTGTATTTTACAGGTAAATATAAGGCAATGTTTAAACCATCAAAGAATCCGAATGTTCCTCATGTAAATCGTGATATATTTACGAATCATGTCGAAAATATTATAAAAGAATTGAATATTTATTCGTTTGATAGTAGGAAGATTGTGCATTTGTTTGAGGAATATAATGCACTAAATAAGGCTGATTATAGAATTCATAAGAAATTGACATGTAAACAGCTAACAAAATGTTTTGAACACAATTGTTTCATTTTTGCAGACAAACATTGGCCAGTCAAATTTGTGAAAGCATTTATGGATAATAAGATTGTTATGAGGCGTAATATTTAAAAATGAACACTACCTAAGTCAGTAGTTTTAACTTCATGTAAAAGTTCTTGTTTCCATTTACTATTTTTTTCTTTCTCTCTTTGGTCAGCTTTAATATGTTTTTTAAAGATAGGATAAAGTATTGTATGGTATAAAACATATATAATTAACATTAATGCTATAAATTCAAAAAATGAAGATATAAGACCAATATTTGACATATTGAAATGTTTAAGTATTTTAATAATGACGTTAGTATTAAGGTCTTTAATAAATCCAGTAATAGCAAAACCAGTGATAGTTCCGATAGAAACACCAACTATACCTTGTTCATATATAAATTCATCAAAAGACATTTAATATATGATTAGATAATATATGAAACATATGAAACATGATTTTTTGATTTTTGAGAATAATACTTGGAAACCAAGTGAATATTATGATAACAATACACGTTTAAAATGGGTTTTTTCATATAAATTATTCAAAAAGGTTTATATAAATAGAGAGAATAATATAAATAGAGATAATAATAGATATGCAATCCACAAAGATGTATATAAAGCATTTTTATATAAATATAAACATCTAAATAATAAAACAAATAAGAAAACTACAAGACCTAATAAGAAAAATCATACTAAGAGACGATTAAATAAATATTAGATATAAAACAATATAGATATAAATAACAATACATATATAATATGGATAAAATTAAGGATATATTGACACATCATAATTGGACAGAAATTTATAATGGATGTAACAAAAAAAAAATGGTATATGAGAAGAGTGATAATGAGGTATGTATTACATATAAAAATTGTAAAATTTATATCTCAACTCCTCTAAAAAATTCAGATTATAATTATGAAACTGGATTTAATATTGATGATTTTGACGATGTTTTATCATATGTAGATGATAAGCTTCAATATCTTGAATAAAAATTGAACGATAAATTTAAAATTATAATTGTATTAAAATTCAAAAACTTAATCAAATATGCAAGAACAAAGCATCAAAGCAGACGCAAAAGTATTTAATAATGTTGGATATGTTAAATTGAAATCTGGAAATAATGATATTATTAACCGTAAATTGAATATTATTTTGTCAATTGATAGGTCTGGATCAATGACATTTTCAATTGACAATGTTAAGATTTGTCTTAAAAATATTATTACATATCTACAAGAACTTTATTCGAATGAATATGAAAAAAATAATAAACTTGATATTCGTTTGACTGTAATTGTATTTAACCACAATATTAATTTTATTTGTAATGATATGTGCATTACATCAAAAAATGATGAATTTGAATCCGTTATTAAGAGTGTAGATGAAATCGAAGCAAGAGGAATGACAAACATTGAGAAAGTATTTAAAGAAGTAAAAGATTTGTATAAAGATGAATATAAAAATATTCATGTTTTTATGACAGATGGTGAACCGACAGAAGGTATTAGTAAACAAGATAATCTGTTGACAATTCTACATGATACATCGATAGAACATTATTTCCTAGGTTTTGGTCTAGAACATAATAGTAGAATGTTGGAATATTTTACACAAAGACTTAATAAATCACAATATTTCTATATTGATAACATTGAAAATGCTGGAATGATTTATGGTGAGATTTTATACAAGGCTTTCTATACTAAATATACAAATATTGTGATTTCATCAGAATGTGAAACAATGAGATTCTATGATGTAAATAGTGGAACATGGGTTAGTAAGATTAACGTAAATGATATGGGGAACGGTGATGAATATGTATATAGTTTCAAACTAAATGAAGAAAATAGACATGATGCAAGCTGTGAAGAAGACTATACAATTAATGTGCAATATAAAACAGCAATTATGTCATATGATGAAAAAAATATGCAATTAAATGAATTTTGTATTTCCAAAGTTGTAAAGGAAGAATTTAATGAATATATTAAACTAATGGAACACCGAATGAATGTTATTGATTTGATGAGGAAATATAAATTTTCAATTCTGGATGACATTCCGAAAATTGAGCCATATACTAATTATGAATGCGATACATTTGAATTGCCAGAAACACAAGATTTTAGAGTGAATCATAAAAAACATGATAAACTTTATAAAGAATTTACTGAGTATTTCAAGAAACTAAAAAGTGAAGTATTCGAAAAATATTGTAAATTTCATGAACAACTACTAGATGATTTGTATATTCATATCAAGTTGTTTGACATGGAAGAATATAATCATATGTATTGTTATGCTCGTTATAATACACAAATTAACCAGCTTTCTTACAATATTACAAAGATTGATAAATCAATTACTAATCAAGGATTTAATATGTTGGTTCCCCATCATAATATGAGTCAAGAAAAAACAACAGTATTTAGCACACCAATGAAGTGTGATATGATGAGAAATGTGAGTCAAGGACACACATAATTAATATAAATGAATTTTATTTATAATATTTTTTATTTGTATAATATAAGATGGATAATAAGAATAAAGTGTTAACAGATGTTAATATAGAGGATGATAAGGAATTACAATTAAAGAATACCCTTGTAATGACAATGATACGTAAAATGTCATCAGAAGGTGTTGAATTAAATGTACATACAGTAACAAAGTATTTGAAATCTGTGATGGAATTGGTAGAATTAACGGATGTCAAAGGTAAATCACAAAAAACATTGGCTATAAAGGTGATGCGTGAATTAGTAAATAATACGGATTTAGATGGAGGTAATAAACAAATATTATTCACAATGTTAGATAATAATGTAATAGATGATATGATAGAATTGGTAGTGGATGTAACACGTGGAAATGTGGATATAAATAAGGTTGTTGACGCGGCAAAATGTTGTTTTGGATTTGTAACTTCTCTTAAATAATATATTAAAACTACTTAAAGACAAATCAATATACTATATTGTGAATATGCAACCCCCCATTTATCATTTTATACCCAATTTGTAATTTAATGCGCATATTCACATTTCTCGAGATAGCTTAGGGGTAGAGCAGTGGATTGTAGTTTCTAGTACTCCATTAGTCGGCGGTTCAATTCCGTCTCTTGAGACAACATCTTTAGTTTAATGGTAAAATATATTGTTTAATAACAATAAGTTTTAGGTTCGATTCCTAAAAGGTGTATTTTTTTAACTGTATTATTAAAATACTTTTTAAATGTCATTATATAAGAATACAATGACATTTATACTCCAGATGAACCAAATCCACCTGTTCCGCGCTCTGTTTCATTATCAAATTGTTCAACAATTTCAATAGAATCGAATGGTTCTAGAGTTGGTGTGCACAATTGAAACAAACGATCACCAACATCAACAACGTATTTAACATCGGAAATTCTATCTACTTTAGCCATAATATCGCCTCTATAACCGGAATCAATAATTCCAACACTATTTGCTAATCTAAAAGGGGTTTTTGAGAGACTTGACCTAGGATATAGATAATAACCAGATGGGACCCCATCTTTATATACACAACAAGATACACCATGTTTAATTGTATATGTTAGACCATGTTTAACATGGAATGATTCAAATGACACTGGAACAAATAGGTCAAATCCGCTATCTCTATATGCATTACCTTTCTTTACATTAAAAATATCGATTGCATTTTGGTATTTTTCTTTCATATGACTGGAATTAACTTGAATTTGAAGTGAATATGGCATTATATATAGTGTTATGTTCTCTTTAAGTATATTTATAAAAATTGATTCACAATATTCAAATACTAATCCGACAAACACTCAACAAATTATACACGTAAACATATATTATGGATTTAAACTTAGAATTATTTTCACAAGTTTAAGTAAACACGCGAAAAATGACTTACTTACCTATCACCAAGAAGGATAATACATTTATTAATATTGCATATGATGAGGCACATAATTCTAAGATGTGTATGAAGCATGGCGCTTGTGTTGTTGTAAATAACACAGTTATAGGAAAGGCATGTAATACCAGTCGTAACAGGTTCAAGGGTAATTTTATTGGAGTATCTTGTAGCTGTCATGCAGAAATGAATGCCATTGTTAATGCAATTAAGCATTCTTCACATACTCATCATATGTCGTCATGCAAGTCGAAGTCGAAGCTTAAGAAGCATCGGTTAAAAGGGAGATGTTTTGAATATCTTCAATAAGAACACATCTGTTTATATTGTTAGGATTAGTGGTAATGGAAATACAAAGTTAGCAGATTCATCACCTTGTTTAGATTGTTATAATAAGATGAGAGAGGTTGGTATCAATACCTTAATATATAGTGGATTAAATGGTGAGGTTTTGAAGCAGAGATTTAGAGATTATATTCCAAAGACATATACACACGGAAGAAGTTTTATTTTGAATGGATTTAAGCATGTTAAGCGTGATCCTGGATTTACACGCACTGTCATAAGAGATGATGATACACTATCAACACAGTCTTCATCATCTTCATCTTCATCGTCTTCTTTATGTTCTTCCTTATCAGATACACAATCTACATCATCACCTAGGTCAACATCTACATCATCAACATCAACTGTTTCTTCTTCAAAAATGAGAAAAAGAAGAAAGTTTGATAATTATATTAGACGTATGTCAAAGCGATATTAACATGTATTTGGTATTTTTGGTTTTGTTTCTAATTCCGCACATTTTGATAATTTATTGTTAATATACTCTTGTCCTGTTTTTGTAGTTAAATCCTTAAAAGTATTGCAACTACTACATTGAGAATTATTTTGATTGATATTATTGTCTTTACATCTATTACCTTGACTAATATGTTTTAATTTTTTCTCTCTAATATACTCACTTGAAGTCTTAGGTTGGCTAAAAAATACTCCATTTCCACATTTATTCCTAATAGAATTAGTGCGTCCAGATGAACTTCGTGTAACAGGTAAAGTAGGTGCTTCTTTTCTACGTAATGTTTTCTTTTCTAAAACTCTTAATGACATTATATTATACAAACATAAATTAAATATATAAGTATCTTCTCTCATTATGATTTTTTTTTAAACATCTAAGAATCATAAAATACAATTTTGTATCTTGTATATATTCTATAATATCTTCATATTTACTTGATTTTGTTGGCTTTGTCCCAGTTAAACAAAATATTGCGACTAATGCTAAACTATAAACCCAATTACTATTATGAATTTTGGATGGTATTTTATGTATTGTTTCCAAATCATAGCCTAAAAATGAGGATTTATCATATGGAACATCAATATCAATGCTAGTATCTGGATTTATTTTGATTAAATCAGCGTCTAATAAGACAAAAGTATTTGAATTTAATACTATTATATTATCCATATCAATATATGGTATTGAATATCCATTATTTACAAAAAAAATACATTGTTTACCTATATGAATCATCATATTTAAAACGTGATTATATGTTAAAACACCTTGATTTGTTAATATTAATTGTTTTAATGTTTTTATGGAATTCACTTTTAATTCTAAAACATTATCTGATTCTCTCTTCAATGGTAATTCATTCTCATAGAGAGAAGCCATTAATACATCATTTTTTTCATTACTATCATTAAAGGTTAATATCTGTTTTTCATTAATTGTTTCAATATTAACATACTGATTTTCAAAAAAAAAAGTATATTCTTCCTGAGCTGCCATTTATTATAATAATCTATATTTATTTTACATATTTAATACATTTATATAATTTAGTATTATCATCTACATTCTTAACATATTTACAATCACTAATAATTACATTATCATTCTCTCTTTCCAATTTATGAATAGTATTCAACATTTTTGTATTAAATAAATCTGTATCATATTTATCAGAATCATTAACCTTAATATTAATAGTGGTATGTTTTTTTGAATTACTTTTCTGTTGTTCTCTAAATTGACCTTGGAAAATTTGGTTACAAACACTAAACATGATTATTTTTTTACTTATACATACAGTAACATTTATTTTTCAATTTTAATTCCCTAAAAAAAATTGAAAAACTAATAACTAATGTCTTGAGAGACAAACACTAACCAATATAACAACGAATTCAATGTCAAAACTAACAACATAACATATAACGAGTTTAGACTTCATCAATAATGCAACGTGAAACCAAAACCAATATGACTACTACCAATTCTCGTATGCCAAAGGGAAAAGCACCTGTATCTGTTATTAAAAGTTATGCCAACATTACAGGACTTAAAAATGACGAAAAGAAAACAGTGAGCCGTCATGATCCTAATAAGATTGTTATTACTAGTGACAATGATAAAAACAAGGAATCACTCAAAATTCATAAGCAATACAATAATTATTCTAAAAATAAATACCAGATTTCATATGATAATGATTATTTTGAGGAACGAGAGAATGAGATTGTTGAAGAAATGCGTTTGAAACTATCACAAGATGCATTTGAAGATTGGTATTCTCATCATCTTGGACTCTCTGATGAATCTGAATATTCATCGTTTTCAGATTCCGAAAGTGATTATTGAAATACTTAATTAGTTCTATTACTTTTTTTTTTAAATTAGTAAATTGTATTATATATGGCTAATAATGATGTTCTCGATTTTAATGATATCCCTGATTTTGATATGACTTATACTGAACAATTTGAAAAATTAGAGAGATTCTATAAATGTAAATTAGAATATATCAGATTTCATTACATTTATATTAATAATAACACAATAGATAGTATATTTGAAGAAGAGAGAAATATTAATAACAACACTATATCCGATAAAGAATTAGTATATTTAATTGGAAAAAACAAGAAAAGAAATAATAAATCATATAAATATGATTCTATGTTTTTCTATAATATGGATTTAGATTCTGAAGAAACATTATATGACAACATGCCTTCAATTGAATTAAGAGAGATTAAAACATTAGAAAGTATTAAATTTAATGATTCAATCCCTTATTTTAATGATTTAAACTCAATATATATAATATTTATACAAATGAATGATAAACCTAATCATAATAATATTATAAATAATAATACCAGAAAAATAAGGATAAGATAATAAAAAATTGATTTAAAGAAAGATAATTATATTAATCCAACAACATCTTAACTATGAATTCTGTAGTATCAAACGCAACAAGTTTTATCGCAAATGCCGATTCTTATTTCATGACACCAACACAAAGTGGTGAAAATGGTCACACGGAATATAGTTGGTCAAAAGATATTAAAGAACGTATTTTGCAATTTTATTTTCAACTAGTTCGAAGCAATGATCATACACAAACAAAAAAAATTTTGACTGGACTACTTGATGATCTGACTAAAAATAATAATGCTAGTAAAAATTCTAATGAAATTTCAACATTGTATAAATTGATTGGTCAAACACGAGATATTGTTAATGGAAAGGGTGAATATACCGCAACATATGTTCAAATTTTGTGTTGGTTTGATTATTTTCCAGAATTGGCAAAATTTGCAATTGATATGATGGTATATAGTTGTGATGATGATGAGAATACACATCCGTATGGTTCTTGGAAGGATATTAAATTTTTCGCAAAATATGTTAATGAGACAACAATGGATAAAAATCACCCCCTAATTCTACATTGTGTAAATGTTATGAATAATGCTATTGAAAAGGATTTGGTTCTTTACAATTCAAAGAGACCAATCAGTCTTGCATCAAAATGGTGCCCTCGAGAAAAAAGTAGCATGAAATGGTTCTATAAATTGATGATTGAACATAATCCCAAGTTTTCACTATATTTCAGTATGGCAAAGACAGAAGAGTCACGTAAATTGGCATATAAAAAGTCTTGCACTATTTTCCGTAAAAATCTTTCGACATTGAATAAACATATTGATACAGTTCAAATCAAAATGTGTGGTAAGGAATGGAGTGATATTGATTTTAATAAAGTTCCATCTTGCGCCCTTAATAAAAATAAAAATGCGTTTTTGAATAAGAATAACAAAGATGATGTTGACCGCATTAAATGTGCCGAAAATCTTAATAAACATATGGATAATATTATTAAAAATAATGAGAAAGATGATGATGATCCAAGTAAACAAGATCTAAAAGTAAATGGTAAGCGCGTAAGTATTTATAATTTTGTATTGGACGCAATTAATGCAATAAAATATTTGGATGATAATAATTATAAATTGACAAATCTACAATGGGAAGATAATTCGAAACAAAATGCATTTCTACCAAATGTAATTCCAATGGCAGATGTTTCACCATCAATGAACTGTGATAATTTTACACCACTATATAACTCAATTGGTTTGTCAATTCGTGTTAGTGAGAAAACAACACCAGAATTTAGAAATAGGATTCTTACATTTTCTGAAAATCCACAATGGGTAAATTTGGATAATTGTTCTGATTTTGTATCAAAGGTTAATGCTGTAAAAGAATCTGGTTGGGGAGGCTCAACAAATTTTGAAAAAGCAATGGATAAAATTCTAGATGTTATTGTAAAAAATGATATTGAACCAACACAAGTTAAAAATATGATGCTTATTGTCTTCTCGGATATGCAATTTAATCAATCGTCGGGATCAAATTCACATGCCATGTATGATGTTATTAAAGATAAGTATTACAAAGCAGGAATGGAATCTAAATATAATACTCCATATTCTCCACCACATATTGTATTTTGGAATTTGAGAATGACAGATGGTTTTCCAGCATTGTCAACTGATAAAAATGTAACTATGATTAGTGGATACAATAGTGTTCTTTTGAATTCATTCTGTGAAAAGGGAATCGAAGTATTTGAAAAATATACACCCTATAATTCAATGATTGATGTTCTTTCACATCCTAGGTATAAAATTATGGAGGATAAAGTGAAGAGTTTGTTTGTTTAAGAAAATAAAAATAATATATTTAAATATATGATTTGTATTCCGAAGAATAAAAAAAATAAATATATAGATCCAAAAAATTATTTTTTTAATTCACCATCAAAAGTTATAATGTTTCTAATAATTCAAATACTTATTAAATAGCATCAAAATCTAGTTCATCAACATTGGTTGTTCCATTTTTATTTTCTTCCTTTTCAAAAACTACCATATTAGAATGGATAAATTCAAACGGTTGATTTTCTTTCTCTTTAATTAGTTCTTTTTCAACACTTGTTGCAAGCAATTTCCAGTTAGAACGAGGATCATATTTGATATCATTATGTTGTGAACGTTCATATACTTCCAATAGATCACATTTTTCTTTCTTATCACTTGAAACAAGTTCCCAATCTCTCAGACCAACTAGAACTTTAGTATCAATATGAATAAAATTTTTTGATTTATTACGACCTTTAAATTTATTACGAATTACACAAAGTCTTGTATTTCCATCATTACAAAGAACCTCACAATTACCCTGACCATACATTTTAGTAACAGTAGCATACATTTCACAAGGTTCTTCTGGATTTGCAAGACGAGTTTTATGTTTCGTTGTGTCTTCATTCAAATTCTTTCGTGCCATTTTCTTATGGCGATTACCACCTTTAAGATTACGAACCATGATTAAGTTATAATGTGTTTCTCGGTCTTTGTTTCTGTTTTATAATGTGTTTGTTTAGTTTGAAAAATCGTTATTATATTAAGTTGTTTGTATGGTATTTAATAAAAAATACTTTGATTCAATTTTTATTTAAATTGACATGAATGAATGAAGTTGGCATATATCACATTCTATTTTTTCTAAATCTTTATTAATATCATTTTCTTGGAACCATTCTAACAATTTATAATAAATTAAATTACTATCATCAATTGATTCAATTAATAATATATTATTCAAGTTTTTAATTGGCTGTTCATCTGGTTCTAATCCATATAAATCATAAAACTCCTGTTGATTCACATCATCTTCATATCCATCTATATATATATCCTCTTTGAATCTAATTGTTTCTCTCTTTAAATCATAATATCCTTTATGTTTTTTAACACGATATTCCCATAATGGACATTGTTTTGTAAAATATTCCCATTTATAATATATATTGTCTTTCATCTCATCATCTTCAAAAATATCTCTTTGTAAATAAAATACACTTATCTCATCACATATTTTGTATTTTTGTTTCTCTCTTAATATATCCCATGTTTGTATATTTTGTGTATTATTTGTTTCTATAAAATATTCAACCTCCTTATTTGTGCATAATGTAAATATATTTTTTCTTTTTTGTTGTGTGTTTATGTTTGTATTTGTTTGTTTATTTTTTTTCTTCTTATTTTCCATAATAACAATTATATCGTTAATAAGTGCTATAAATATTGACAATAACACATCTTTATCATCACATATTTCAAATACTTTTCTCTTTCTAGATATATATTTATCAGATTCAACATCACAAATAGATATATAAAACTTTAATAATTTATCAAATAACCATATTTTATAGTCTTTATTTTCATCATAATAGAGAGAATACATTAAATAAATATGTTTTTTTTGGTTTTTATCAATTGATTGTATAAATTTAATTAATTCCTTCTCTCTATTAACCTTCTGTGATAATTCATTATCATCACAATAATTTTGAACTAACTTGCTTTTTCTACCTTTAAATACACTATACCATTCCTTTAACTCTTGTGTTTTTTCATCTTTATTTCTAGATATAATTCTAACTATGTGTCTATCATAATAATTACAATTATAATCATCATATTTTTCAATATGTTTTGAATATAAATTCTTAAATAGAGAGATTAGAATAATTATTTTTTGTTTCTCATCATTGGTAGATGTATAATCTTTATTTTTTTTAATAATAATTTTTTCAAAATACGGATATGTAATATAATAATAGTCATAATAAATACAAATAAATGTAGACCAAATTAAATCTATAAATCCACTATAATATAACTCACTCAACCAAAATATAATTCTCTCAAATTGGTAATCTTTTGAATACATTAGAGAAACCAAAATTGATAAACATACTTCTTGTAAAACATATAAATATCTTGTCAAAGTAAGAGATGTTCGTTTAAATTTAGCCATATTTTAAGTATTTGATAAATACCAATTTTTAAATATTAGATATTCAATTTTAATTTTTTCTCAGTCTAATATATAATATGTCTTGGTTACAACATGTAAAAGATACGATGAAGAAACATCCTGGAAAACAGTTAAAAGAGGTATTACAGCACGCAAAAGGAACATACAAAAAAGTTAAAGCACAAACCGCTAAAAAATTAGGAAAAGGTAAGAAAGAACATGATGATAAACCAAAAAAAAAACACAATACTACAGGTAATACTGGGAAAAAAGGGAAAAAACACACTGGTAAGAAAAAGGCAACTACTGGACCATCTACAAGAAAGAGAGCAAAAACACAAAAAGGAAGTGGTCGTCATCGTAGACGACGTCGCACAAGACGATAGAATTTTATATTTTAAATAGGTCTCTTAATAGATTTTGAAACCTCTATTATTTCTTCTTCACTTTCTCGAATACTTTTTTTAATATCATAATGTTTATTATTAACATCTTTTAAAAAATCTATAAATCCATTTATATATTTTTCAGTCTTATCTTTATCATCACCATATATATTTGGTGCATTATACATCTCAATTAAAAGAAATTCATCCAGTTTCATAAGATCTGTTCTTTTTCCTGGATTAAAATGGACACCTTTTAATAATAATTTTATAAATAGTGATATGAAAGAACTTTTTTTCGATGTTTTTTCGTCAGATATTGATGATATAATATTTAAATACATTATACTTATACTATAATTGTCCCAAGTATCATATGTTTTTAATAAAAAATCGATGAACTTATCTTTATTCTTATTAAATGAATTATATTTTTTCATGTAAAAATTTGTTAATTCCTTTTTGTATTTAACTAAATCACTTTTCTTAAATATTTTTTTTAAAACTTTGTTATTATCAACTACACTATAACAAATTTCTATAATTGTTTGCTCATCAAATATATAATTTGTTTGAATTAAAAAAGAGAGAAAATGTATTTCAGGACACCATAAATAATAATCAGGTGCAAATACATAAAATATATCCTTTAGTTTCTCTCTATCGTTTAGGTCTTTTGCTTGAAAACTCAAACCAAAATCTATAATATAAGGAGTATTTCGTTTTTTATCAAACATAATATTGACACTTTTAAGGTCATAATGTATGAGTCCTTTATTTAATAATAATGTAGAAGATTCAATTAAATAATTATAGGTGTAAATCAGTTCATGTATCAGTTTTTTTGGATTATCAATTGAAGCTAAGTATTTATATAAAGTATTTCCTCTTATATAATCCATTTTCATAATCAAAACATCTTTATTTTTCCTATTTTTTATTGGTTCACATACATCAATATTACCATTTTTTAAAATAGTTGAATTTACCTTACAATGACTAATAACAGGAACAAAAAAATCTTTATAATGAGGAATTTTCCTTATTAAATTTCCAATCTCAATCTCATTTCTACCTGCATAATTATCAAGTTGGATTTTACTTATATGTCGTTTATCACTACTTTCTTTTCCGTTACATTTAATAGATGGATAATATACACATCCGTATCCGCCTTCACTAAATTTTTCACCGCCGTTCATTTCTAATATGTCTATTTATTTTTTTAAATTGAAAAACTTATTTTTATATGTCTTTTTAATCTTTTGTTCAACTTCATCTTCATCAATATTATGTTCTTTTACGATTCGTTCAACTTCAAAACTTATAACGCGTTGATAATACATATCATAAAAATCATTATATCCATTTGATGGTTTAAATGCGTCATCAGTTAATAGATTATCACAAATATGTGACTCCATTAAGTTATGGATATCTTTATCAAGTTTAATATATGTGCGTCTTTTCTTTGGTTCATTGTTAGAAAATGATTTTTTTCTGTAATAATATCTGACAGATTTAAACATTTTATCTTCCAAATCACCATTATAACCCATTTCTTCGAGACGTGTTCTCTCATTTTCAATAATATCAGAGTTTTCTTTCACCCAAGTTTCCCAACTTTCTTTAAATGTTTTGCGTTCTTCATGTTTATGAATTGTGGCAAAACAAGATAGATGTTCTGCAGTTCCATTAGAAAATGTGTATCTGAATGTGGTTGCCATTTTAATTGTTAGTTATTATCCTTGTTTAAGTATTTGAATAAACGTATTTATAGAATGAATTGCTAATCTATAATCGATTTATTATCAATTCAATTTTATTATGTTATATTATTATAAATGTTTAGGTTAGGTTCTACTTTATATTTAGACAAAATAGACAAAACATATAAACGTATATTAACTGTAAATAAAATACCAAATGGTCCACTTGGAAATATCATTAAGCAAGTAAGACAAGAACGTTTATCTGAATTTGAAATTAATTCACCACAAAGCAAGTGTTGTATATATGTTATAGATTCTACAACATTTAACACTTGTAATGATTACAAATATATGACAATAGAAGATGTTGATGATTTATTCGAATATATATTTGAAAATGATTATAAAATAGAGGAAACAATAACTAAATTAACACTTAAAAATAAACGGATAAATTCAAATGATGATTTTATTTGTTATCTTAAATATTCTCCATAAATACATTATTTTAGAACTTTTATATTATAATGTATGTTTAATGAATATTAATGTGCTTGTTGCATCTACAATAAATGGTGGAATCGGATATATGAATAAACTACCTTGGCATTTTAAAAGTGATTTGAAAAAATTTAGAAAACTAACATATCAACCAAATTTAAATAATGTTGTAATAATGGGGAAAAATACTTGGCATAGTTTGCCAAATAAACCATTACCAAATAGATTAAATATTGTATTATCAACTACTATGACACAAAATCAGGTAGAACCAAACAATAAAAATATAATTGTTTGTAATGATATGAAAAAAGCATTTGAAATTTGTAACACATTAAAGGATGCAAATGTATCAATAATTGGTGGTTCAAAAGTATATTCTGAATTTGACAAATTACATTTGAGTGACACTGAAAAATACAAACATTATTTATATTATACAGTTATAGGATATCCTTATGTTTGTGATATATTTTATAAATGTAATATTTACAAATATGATTTAATAGATATAGAGAGAGAAATATTGAGAGATGAATTAAATAAAGATTTAGATGATATACAAGTATTGTTTTGTCAATATAGTTCACGTTAGAAAAAATTGAAAGAAATTTAAGACGTATATAATATAACAATAATACAAATAAAATGAACTCTAAAACAATGTCATTTAAAAACCCAGACAAAGTATTTGAAGAAATCAAATCACAATATAACGATGATACAGAAATACTAGACTATCTCAATCAGATTGATGAGAAAACAAAACTAGCATTTCTAATTGCCAAAGACCATTTGAAATCTTCATTTAATCTAACAAAATCAAATGGTTATGTTTCATATAATAAAAAGTAAATGTTATATATATAGAATATGAACTCAAACATTGTTGAAGATTTCAACCATTTTTTATTAGATTATTATAAGGATAAACCTGATATATTACAATATGGTGGACAAGAAAAAACAGAAATTAAGAATGTTTCACCTATACCAAATATTAAATCACAAACACAACAAGTTAAAGACGGAATTAAAAGTGTTTCACCTATACCAAATATTAAATCACAAACACAACAAGTTAAAGATAAAGTTCAACAAAAAACAGGGATTAAGACATTAAATGCTGATGCGTTTCATAAAGCTACTTTTGAAGATGCCTCAATTGGATTAGCATTTAATATAATGAAAATGGTATATGAGTATGTAATTTTATATTCATTAAAAATGTCAAATATATTTCTCTCTCAATTAGAAGTAAGACTCAAAGATTTTGTTGAAGATGCAGGAGAGAAAGAGAAATTAATGAATAGTAATAAAGTATTAACAATAACAATATTTGATGTTATAAGGAGTAAAGAATTTCAAGAAAAATGGGATGAATTTACTACAGTAATATCTGATTTAGTTGGAAAATTAGTTTCTAAAATTGCAAAAGAAACTGATGTTGAGTTAGAAGGTATGGCAAAAGACATTACTGATTTATTTTATAAGAATACCAAAAATGCAGTTAAAGGGATTGGAAGGGGTGTTATGGAAGGAATATGTGCTGTTCCACCATTAATGCCAATGTGTGAGCTTGCAAATGTTGTCGGGACTGGTTCAAAATTAACATCAGAAACATTTCTAACCTTTATGAGAACTGCTGCAACAATGGCAAAATCATTTGGTGCTGTTTTTGGTGAATCATCTGAAGAATTAGCAAAATCAATTAATGAGAGCATAGAGATGTATGAAACTGTTTTAAATTTAATGGATCCAGAAAAAGGCATTGGTTTATCAATGGTAAATGCTGCTAATAATACAGTGAATAGATTAACACCATCATTAATGACAGAAAATGCAGGTATAAGTTTACCTTCAACTAGACAAATATCAAACCCCATACAGTCACAAACACCAGCAGTTACACAAGGAATAAATCCAACAATTTCTAAAAAAGGTGGAAGGAAAAATAATATTAAAACCCGCATAAAACGTAAGAAAAAACAAATTTTAAAAACAAGAAAAAAATACAATTAATCGTTTGTATAAAACATTGATTTGAACACATCAAATGACATTTTTTGTTTATCTTCTTTACATTTCGATACAATTGGTTGTATAAAACTAAACTCATTAAATGCGCCACGGTGATTAAATTTGTTTCTTTTAATACTTTTTTCATTATCATAATTTTTATTTTTTTTAAATAATTCTGGTCTAAAAAACACGTCATTCTTATTATCATTTTTAATGTTTTCATTCTTTTTATTATCTTCATCAATATTCTTATCATCCTCTTCATTATTTTCATCTAATTCAACACCATTATACAGTTGTTTACATACAAACATATTGACATATTTTCTGGCAATAGTATTTAATTGATTATATGTAACATTCTTATTTCCCCAATATATAAATCCTTCAACATCATAATCATATTTCATAATAATATTACCAAATTGTGTATGCTCTAATACAAAACTATTTTTATTTGGAATATTTTCCATAATAGACTCATAATCTTTTAATGGATACAAATCTTCGAATGGAATAGGTGGATATTGATAATCAAACGGCTCATTCAAACAATTATAATACATTGGTTTATATACGAAAATTGCAACAAAATAAAATCCCATCAATAAACCACTAAATAATACATTAAATATTACAAAGAATTCATATATTGTATTTAATGTGTTATATTTGTAATCAAAAGTATCAAAATTATCACAAGTCAATGAATAATTCATATGTATATACATTCACATGAATTATTTAAGTAATTTATTATGTTGTATTAGTTTTTCTATATTCAAATAATCTATTCATTTCTTCGTCAAGAATTGGAATATTTATTTTGATATATGATTTATTTTTATTATCTGGGTGTAAACATACTAAACATAATTTACTAACTTTTTTATCATAATTTTTTTCTAATATTCTTTTATAGGTGTTTAATTGTAATGAATAATGCCAAAAATTTGAATTAGGAATATATGATATACAATCTACAACAGAATTTTCCCATATATTAGTTTTTTTAATTTCTTTACATCGTTTCCAATCGTATATTTGTAATGTTCCATCATGTTCTTCATATAACATATCAATTGATCCAACTAGTTTTAATTCTTCGTCATATACAATCATTTCTGTTCTATATGGGATAAGTTTTTCATTTTTCCTTACTTCATCAAAATCAAGAAACCATTTATATTCTATTGTATCATTTTCAACATCTACATTATTATAATAACACTCGATATCATAATGTAGTTTTGTCCCTTGTTTTGCAGATTCATCACGATTTTTATCCCATTGTGCTTTTATTTCATCAGGAGTCATGCCATAATATTTACTCTCAGGCCATTTATGTGATAGCATCATTTTTGTGATTATTTTATCAGCGTCAAAACCAGAAAACAATGAATGAATCCATGTTGTTACGCTTGTAAATGATTTATCTTTATATTTTTCCCCATTATTATCTTTACATGTGATTGTATATGTATGTGTTGGATCATAAAATGTTACATCTTTATCTTTAATGTGGGGGTGTTTAGATTGTAAAAACGACATATATTTATATATATATTAAAATTTCTTTAAGCGGTTTATTATATTACTTTTGTTATACTTCCTACAACTTTTACATCGAATGTTAAAGCTTTACTAATTCCTTTATAAAATATTTTTAGATGTATTACTGATTTATTACTAGTATTTTGGACGGAATCAATCCATTTTAATGTGGTGTTTCCAGTATATATACTTGTTGCCTTTGAATCATTTTCTACTATTTTTATTATGGAATGTTGTGATATATCTAAATTCGTGTCATTAAAACTTGGTTCAATTAAAAACTGAAGATTGTTAGAAGATGGGTCATTGGTATTTAATTGAATAAAAATATCATATACACTTTGTCCTTCATTGTTAATGTCAATATTTCCAAAATTAAATGAAAAATCAATAACATTATTGTTAGTATTATTTTCTATATTAATTGTTTTATTTCCATCATTAATAAATTTGGAGACTATATCATTATTAGAAATACTACTATCATATGTAATTTCCCCATTTACTGGATTATATTTTAGAATTTTATTATTACAAATATCATTTCTAATTGGTTTTATAAATAATGCATTTGATATATCACTATTTAATGCTGAACCAGACGAATTTAAAATTATAGTATTTTGATGTTGATTAACTTGTCCTGCACTATTGCCAATAGCAACAGAATTGCTTGATTGATTATTATTTCCAGCAAAAGAACCAATGGCAACAGAATTACTTGATTGATTATCCTGTCCTGTTAAAAAACCAATGGCAACAGAATTATTTGATTGATTATTACTTCCAGCAAAAGTACCAATGGCAAGTGAATCACTTGATTGATTTAATAATCCAGAAAAAGAACCAATTGCAACTGAATTACTTGATTGATTTGTACGTCCTGTAAAAGAACCAATAGAAATAGAATTAACCGATTGATCAAATTCACCTGCTTGTTTTCCAATTGCAATTGAATTATTTGATTGATTTGTATTTCCTGAATTATATCCAATAGCTATTGGTAAATTAATAGCATTGACAATATTAACCTTGTTATTAAATATTAATTTGTCAAGGGATAAATCTGTAAATACAGATGGAGTTGAGTTTACAATATTGTCTACGTACAACTTATTTACCACATCATTTGAATTAACAGGCATTGTAACATTTATAATATTATTTCCATTCATATCAATTGATTCATCACAAGTTAATGTATTACACACTATATTTTGGGTTTTTATATTATTTGCTATTTTATATACATCATTTCCCCCAAATTTCTTAAAGCTCATTATATACTATTGGATATAATTTATACTTGAACATAATACATATTTTTATTATAATAATTATTTACAGCAAATTTACGCAATATCCAAGTCGATAACAATGCTAAAACAGTTGATAAAAAGAATTTTAATCCCTCCATATGTTTAAAAAAATATATGAATAAAGGCATTGAAATTGCATTGACAACGCCTTCTAATAATTGTGTATCAGTTATTAAATTAATCTTCATAATATTAAAACAGAATAAAAATTAAATTGATATGAAAAGTATTTAAATTTCTATTGTAAGAACATAATATATACAATATGGCAGAACAAGAAAAGACATATAATGCGGAATTTGCTGATTTATTATTAAAATTAAATAAAATTATGGTATCAAGAGGAGAACATTTTAGAGCAAGAGCATATAAAAAAGCTCATGAGACAATAATTGGTATAACAGAACCTATTACTCATATAGATATGATTAAAGGTAAACAGGGTATTGGTTCAACAATATTTGCAAAATTACAAGAATTTGTAGATACTGGGAAGATAGAATTAATTGAAAAAGAGAAAAGCAATCCAGTAAATATATTAACAGGTGTTTATGGAATTGGTCCAAAAAAGGCAAATGAACTTGTAAAAACACATAAAATTACGACAATAGACCAACTTCGTGATAACAAACACTTATTAAATGATAAACAAATGATTGGTTTGGAATATTATGAAGACATTTTAGAGAGAATCCCACGAGATGAAATAAAGGTATTTGAAAAAGTATTTGAAGAAACACTAAAATCATTACCCGATTATTCTACATCAACTACATTTGAAATTGTTGGAAGTTATAGACGTGGTGCAAAAGATTCAGGAGATATAGATGTTATTATTACTGATATGAACGACAAAAAAATGGTATTTAAACAATTTATTGATGCATTAATAGAGAGAAATATAATTATAGAAATTCTCTCTAAGGGGAATGTAAAATGTTTGGCAATAGGTGTTAAAGATGGCGGTGGAACTCCTAGAAGGATAGATTTCCTATATGCAACACCAGAAGAATATCCATTTTCAATATTATATTTTACAGGAAGCGCTACATTTAATACTGTGATGCGACAACATGCGTTAAATCTGGGTTATTCTCTCAATGAACATGGAATATATAAGATGAAAGGAACTAAAAAAGGAGATAAGATTAATATCAAAAGTGGTTTCAATAATGAAAAAGATATATTTAATTTCTTATGGATGGAATATAAAGAACCAAATGAGAGAATTGATAGTAGATCTCTCGTATTGAAAAAGAAAAAGACAATTAAAGTTAAAAAATCAAAGGTTAAACAACTTGAATCAAGAATTAAAGAAATAAGAGAGAGTGCTAAAAAACCTGTAGAAGAAGATACACAGGTTGTTAAACCAAGTAAAACTAAATTTAAAATAAAAATACGCAAACCAACAAAAAAAATGGAAACAACAGAATCAAAAAAAACTGAAACTGAAATAGAGAAAGATATTGATACAAAACCAAATATTACAAAAAAAATGAAAACAATTAAAACTACCAAGTTAAAAAAACGCATTACTCTTAAACCAAAAACACAGGATGTTGATAAAACAAAAGATGTTGATAAAATACAAGAAATTGTTATGTCATCTGCAGATAAATTCAAAAAAAATGGGATTTCATATTTAAAAACACTCAAAAAGAGAGAATTAGAAAATCTATATGAAGAAGCAAATAGTGCATATTATAATGATAAACCTATATTTAATGATAATCTATTTGATATTTTAAAAGAATATATCGAAGAGAGATATCCAAAAGCAAGTGTTTTGGAACAAACAGGTGCTGATATTGATGTTGAAAAAGAAAAGGTTAAACTTCCTTATTTTATGGGTTCAATGGATAAAATAAAACCAGATACAAATGCTCTTAATAAATTTAAAAATAAATATAGGGGAACATATACATTATCTTGTAAGCTGGATGGTGTAAGTGCATTATATTTATCATCTGGAAAATTATATACTCGAGGAAATGGAACATATGGACAAGACATTAGTTATTTAATTCCATATTTGGAGCTTCCTGAATTAGATGAAACCGATATTGCAATTAGAGGTGAAATTATAATGAAGAAAAAAGTATTTGAAAAAAAATATAAAATGAAAACTTCAAACGCCAGAAATTTGGTTGCTGGAATTATAAATTCAAAACGTTCAACAGCTGATAAATATAATGATTTAGATTTTGTAGCATATGAGGTAATTAAACCGGAAATGGAAACAAGTAAACAATTTGAAATGATGGAAGATTCTTCAATGAAGCCATTAATTGTTGTTAAAAATATACAAATGGATGAAATAGATTTAACAAATGAAGTATTATCAGATATTCTTTTAGATTGGAGAGAGAATTATGAATATGAAATTGATGGTGTTATTGTTTCGCATAATGATTTATATAAAAGAAAAGATGGTAATCCATCACATTCTCTCGCATTTAAGATGGTATTAACTGATCAAATTGTCGAAGCTAAGGTATTGGATGTGTTATGGTGTCCAAGTAAAGATGGATATTTAAAACCAAGAATCCAGATTGAACCTGTTGTAATTGGAGGGGCGCGAATTGAGTATGCAACAGCATTTAATGCGGCATATGTTAAAGATAATGGAATTGGTATTGGAGCACTTATTACCTTAGTAAGGTCTGGAGATGTAATTCCACATATAATGAATGTAACACAACCAGCAGATGAAATAAAAATGCCAGACGAGAAATATAAATGGAATTCAACAAATGTTGACATTATCTTGATTGATAAAGATTCAAACGCAAAAGTAAGAGAGAAAAATATAATTAGTTTCTTTGTTGGAATAGGAACAAAAGGATTGGGTCCAGGAGTTGTAAGACAATTAATTAAAGCAGGATATGATACAATTTATAAAATATTGAATATTGATATACAAGATTTGGAGAAAATTGAGGGATTTCAAAAAAAGAAAGCATCTAATATATATAAAGCAGTTCAGGATTCAATTTCGGAAGCAAATATTTTAGAAATCTTATCAGCTTCGAACATTCTTGGAAGAGGCTTTGGTAAAGAGAGAATTGGAACAATATTCAAACATTATCCAGATATTTTAATTGATAATGGATTGACAGATGAGGAAAAAATAGCTAATATTTCCGTAATTAGTGGATTTGCAATTAAAACAGCAACAAATTTTGTTAAAAATATAGATAATGTAAATGAGTTTTTATTAAATAATGATTTGATGTATAAATATGATTCTTTCTTAAAAGAGGGGTTAGAAAATAAAAAACAGAGTAAAAAAACATCAACAACTAAGACCGGAACATTGACAACTATATCTAATGACGATGATATTGAAGAAGACATTATGAATGGTGTCACAGTGGTATTGACAGGTTTTAGAGATAAAGAATTAGAGAAACAAGTTAAATCTTTGGGTGGTAAAATAGGAAGCTCTGTTACAAAAAATACGACTTATGTTATAGTAAATGATATGGATACAGATACAGGAAAGGCAGATAAGGCTAAAAAAATAGGTGTTCCATTAATAATGGTGGAAGATTTTAAGAAAAAATATGATATTTAAAATGAGAATTCGTATTTAACAATATTTTTAAGATCACATTTCAAATAAGTATACATTTTAGATTTAAGTTTTTGAATAATAACTTCATTGGATTTATTTTCACCAAGAACAATTCTCATATAATCAACATATAAATCATACATTTTATCACTATTATCTATTTTTTCCATGTTGTCTGTTTTCCATATATTGAATGCGCGAATTATCTTACCGCTTAATTTACTAGTTAAGTATTTAAAATCATTAAGATTCATACGAGACCATTTATTTTCTTCGTAAATAAAGAAAGTATTTGAATTCTGTTTAAAACATTTGATTGGATGCTTAACTGTTGCATCAATTGGAAGATATGTTTCTAATATTTGATAAACACCTTCAATATACCCAAGTTTAAATATTGATATTAAATTTTCCTGATTAATATCAATTGAATCAATCCAAGATTTAAAACTAAGTGATAAAGTAATATTTTCATTTAACCAATCCAAAGCATTAATCTGTTTTTTTGTGATGTTTGCATATTTTTGTAATTGATCTACTTTATGTTCCAATTTATTACATTTATCTATCAAATTCCGCACTAGATAAAACATTTGTGTTTGTGATGGGATATGTGATTCTTCATCTAGAATAAACATTTTGAAATTTTTTGAATCATTTAATTGTTCACAAATTAACAGGTGTATATCATAATTAGTCTTTCTTTTAAATATCCTATTACATTCCATACATTTATATTTTGGTTTAATTTTTTTTATTCGTGTATCCATAGTAAGTATTTTTAATGTGCATAAAACAAGATATATTATCATCAATTTTTAAATATCAAATATAAATACACCGTAAATTGTTAATAATTGTATAAAATTAATAATTCTGGTAAAATTATGTGTCATAACAATATCACCATATCCAACTGTTGTTTGTGTTACTAGACTAAAATATAAACAATCCCAAAATGAGAGACCAACATCTTTATATTTATATTCATTATCTCCATCATTATTATCATCTTTAATAATTAACTGTCTTTTTTTTATAATAGAATCTTCAATAAGGATTGACGAAAGATAATACAATATTGAAAATATTAATACAACAATTATATGGTGTATAAAATAATTTGATTTAAATTTAATTGTAAACAATTTAGAAAACATTATATATAATAATTACATTTAAAATTGAAATAATATTAAAAAGTATTTAATAATATAACACATACATAATATTATACGTCATGAACACAAACAATTGGTCTAAAACTGGGTTAAACATGAGTGAACAAGAACAAATGCCATATCTAACCCGTTGTTATGGTCTCGATAAGATACGTGATTGTCTTTTTCAAATACTTAATTGGGAAAAAAATGGTATTAATCTTAATACAACACCTATTTTAAAACAAGAATATTGGAAAAATAAGTCTACATCAAGGTTAATTTATAAATATCCAAATGAGTTGTTTGAATATGTGAATGTATTAGCGTATTTTAATAACAATAAAAGTATGGATCAGTTGGATTTAGTTGGTGTCCAAGATTGTGAGTATTATCATTTAACTGTTGTAAATCAAGATTTTGAAAATCCTATTATTAATAAGATCGATGATAAAACACTTAAATTTGTAGAAGATAATATGGTTAATTTTATAGATAAAGTTCCAGGTTTTGATGACTTGGAATGTATTGCAAATGGTAGGGTATCAGATTATAGTTTCTCTAGTTCAGATAATATTAATTCTGATAGTAAAGATAATGATTGTTTTGTTTATGATAATGAAGAAAAACATAAATGAAATGAATAAATCAAATTGTTGTATATTTTTCCAAAAATATATCACATAACCAACTCAATGTTTCATCTCTAATATTTAATAAATTTTTTTTACTTACTGTGTTGAACCCATGACCTCTTTTCTGATGTGAATGCCCATAAAATACTCTTTTTTCTAATACTTCTAGAAACTTCTTATTTTTATCAGATAATTCATTTCTATCAACTCTGTATTTTCCGACATACAAATAACGATTATAGTCATTATTTGTATATATAAAATGTCTATTTTTAAAATATGGTTTGTTATATAGATATCCAATTCCCATGATTTTATTTTCTTCATTATTAATTTCCAATACAAAAATTTTAGATCTTAAAGGGATTTTAAACGGCATTTCACATGGTGAACCATATAAACACCCTGGATGATCTATTTTTGTCCTATATCTCTCATTTTCAAAAAATGTTTGGTTATTAAAACGTGTTAAACAAAGATAGAATCTGTTGTTATTTGATGTTAACATTTGAATATTCGGTATCATTAATTTTAAATACTAATATTTATTCAATTTTTATTAAAATGATACAATAAATGAGATGATAATGCTAATACAAATAATATGCAAAATAATATCATAAATATATGTTGATAGACCGAAATATTTGATATTAATACCTTGTTTAAATATATAATTGTTTCGTGTAAATATGACATTATTATTAGGAGCAATAATGCCGTCTTTCCCATATATTTTTGCAATTTCTTCTGCAAATTTCAATAATTTATCTTCAATTGATACCTTATATACATTTAAATAGTTTGGGTTATTACCATAATAATATGTAAATTCTCTAATAATATCCTCATATACACAAATATCAATAACAAAAGATTTATTTTTTAGAATACTTTTTGACAATTGCTATAATTATGTGGAATTCTCAAAATACAATATCCATATGTAAAAGTATATTGTTGGTTAACACATCTAATATAAAGAATATTACCATTTTGTGTGTTAATGTTATTAAATGCGAATTTACATTCAGAAATATTGGTTTTATTATAGTTTTGATAATCTTCTAGGCAATTAACATTTTCCACTTGGGTTTTTAGAATTGCATTTGTTAATTCATGATTAAATGAAGAAATTTCTTGGATAAAATTCCCACAATGAGTAAAGTTTTGAGATAAATTCATATTGTATTTGGATTGTTAATAGGATTAAACAAGTCAGATTCTTATCAATTTTATAATAATATACAAGGGTTATATTTCTTCTTTGTAGAGAGAACAGATAAAAGAGATTCTTTGTATTTTGAATTGAAATTTAAAAAATCAATAAATTTGGTTTGATTAAATGTATCATTTTTAAATATTCTATATTTTCTCTCTAATTCAATAATATTTGGAATGAGTTCGAAGACATATTTTTCAAGATATTTCATTCTGTATCGTGTAGCTTCAAATAATAATATAATAAAAGGTGAATTTAAATAATCAATAAGTATTTGAATTTCATGGTTTGTATAATCAGTATTATTTAATGGAATAACATATGAATCTCTGTTTGAGATACCAAATTCACCTGTTTTATCATAGTAAGGAAATCCATACATCTTATTTGCCAATACAATCTTTTGTTCAGAAGCATATTTACAAGCAAAATTGGAATATTTAATTATTAAAATTGGTGTATTATCATCATTAAGACGGCAAGTATGTATATTTTTATGTATATGAGTTTTATCTATAGTATCAGATAAGGTTGTATTTTTATTTGGCATATTTGTTTTATATATTATTGATTTTAAGGGTTTGCATTTAAGAGAATTAAATACATTAAATATATATGGAAAATCAAGAGGAACAGGATTTGGTATATTATGTTTGTATTCAATGTAATCATTATAGAGAGAATCAAATAAATAAAAGGATTGGTCTTCCAGTTCTTTATAATAGTTTATTTTTTTTAAAAGAAAAAAACAGGTAGGTGTTTGTGCTTGGCCTTTAAATATTTTCTTTGTCCTTGTATTATCAAATGTTTTAATATATCTCATATTTTCACCAAAAAAAACAGAATAATTATCAGATTTATCAGGTTTCATCCAAATAGAAGGTATAATAAAGCAAATACCACCACTATTTCTATCCTTATTATTATTTAATAAGAATAATGATCTCTTAACAAACTTATCCCATACAGTTTTTCCATCTTGTTTTTTACATACATCTTTTAATGTGGGAACTTTTTTAATTCCATGTGAATTATATGGTGGATTTCCAATAATATAATCAAAATTATGAATAGGTAATTTATTCGAAGGAGAGAGAAAGTCATCATTAGTAATATTCGGTTCATATTTGAATTTGGATTTTATATGTTGAATATGTTCTCCATTAATTTCATACATAAAAAGCATATTTTGAATTATATGTTTCTCTCTAAGATTATCATCAGGAATACAATTTTTCAGTCCATTATATAGTCTATTAAATAATGCAAACATATAATATCCATAACCACAAGCAGGATCTAACCATTTATAATAAGGTTTTTTAAAAACAAAAGGGTCATCCTTTTCTAATAAATCAAGCATTTCATTGATTAATTCATATGGAGTATTAACCTCTCCATAAGTAAGTTTATTATACCTAGAAGGTTTAAAATTTTGTTCTTTTTCAGATAAAGCAAACATATATTTAAAGAGGAATATAATAAAAAAATACTAATAACGAGATTGGGTGAAATATTTAAAACACTTAATCAAAAATAACTTAAAGATATAATAATATACTCTTATTATTCGACTTCTTCATAGAATCTTTCATAGAATTCTTGCACTATTTTCGTCGTTTTTACCTTATTGTGATTAAATGAACGCAAATATAGACCATCTAATGATTTTACACGAGATAATGCAACATACGTTTGACCTGGTGCAAATACCTTACTACCTACATCAATTTCAGCACATTCAAGAGTTGCTCCTTGTGATTTATGAATTGTTACTGCCCATGCCAAAATTAATGGATATTGTTCTATCTTAAACCCTGGAATCGTATCGCTATTCCATTCAAATCTTGTAATTTCAGTGACAATATCATTTGAAAAACGCACAATTGGATTTTTATTTGGCCCCCTAAATCCTGTCACAATTCCTGTTGATCCATTACAAATTCCCATATCCAAATCTAAATTACAAATACACATCACCTGACAACCTTCTTTTAAAATCAATTCATCATCAAACAATCCATTCCTCAATAGATAATCCTCTTCAAATTCCAAATGCTTATCTGATGGTTTAGAATATCTTGGATTCATTAATGTTTCTTTTGATGGATTATAAATTGCTTTATATTTATACCTATTTTCTTCTACTACCAACTTATTCATCTCATTAATATTAATTTTATATACTGAACTCTTTGTTGGAAACAATTTTACTGGCTTAATATTATTATGTCTAATATCTTCATCATTCTCTATATCCAAATTTTTAATTAGACGTGTTTTTAACAAATCAACATCCTCTTTATATAATTTTCCTTCTCTAATTTGATGCAATAGTTCAATATATTGTTCATCATTTTGCCGAAATACTTTATCTAACATTACTTGATATTCAAATGTTTCATCCCACAATACTGATTGAAAACAAAACGCACTATCATCAGTATTTTCCAATTGTTTATTTACTGGTGGTAATTGATAAAAATCCCCACTAAAAATTAATTGAATTCCTCCAAATGGTCTAGTATCTCTTCTTATTTGTTTTCCTATTTGATCTAATAGTTCAAACATACGCTTCGACATCATACTTACTTCATCCAAAATTAATAGGTGTGTAGATTTCCAATTCATTTTTTTAAATCTATTTGATTCAATCCTTGAAATTATCTTGTAATCTTCATCTTTTGCCAAACCAATTCCAGCCCATGAATGTAATGTTTTTGAACCACAACCCAATAATAACGCTGCACAACCAGTCATTGCACAAATACTTGTTTTAATTTTATTCCTAGTTGCATCTGCTATAATTTGTTTTAGTAAATATGATTTACCACACCCACCAGGACCTGTAATAAAGACATTTTTACCTTCTTTATAATATTCAAAAATTTCTTGCTGTGTTTCAGATAATGACATTGTTTAATAGGTATTATGACACATATTATTTATTTTATGTTTTCAATTTTTAAATATACTCTTACTAAAAATATTTAGAAACATAAATTCAATAATATTAGTAACATGTTAAAATGTGATTGTGGAAAAACCTATAAATACAAGGCCTCCTTTAATAAACACAAGGCTTCTTGTAAATTTGTAGAAATTCAAAATAAAACCAAAATTAATACCGTTAATAATGACAAAATTGATATTTCATTAGCAATTTTACCTGAATTTAATTCTCCCTTATTAGAAAACATATCATACAGCTATGACCTCGATGACCCTTTTATCCGAGATTTATATAATAAATTACTAAATAGACTTAAACAAGTTTTTACAATTGTTGATAATAAAATTGTTGTTGATTCGTTTGAAACAATGACTACAACTGACATAGATAATCATAATCTATGTATTGTTAATGAATTGATTAATATTGCACAAGAACAACAAAAGGCATCACATCAATGTTTAATTATAGAAAATATGAATACTATTCCTTCTGATATTAAATATAGTTATTATAAGGATGTTGTTAAACATATAATTTTTCTATATGGTGAAGAGGTTAGAATGTTGTCTAATATGTTAATTAGTGGGTTATTATTACATAAAACATAAAATATATAGTAATAACTAAATTAAGTTATTTAACGACGACGGTGTCTGCGTCCAGTCTTGTGATGGCGTCTAGAATGAGATCGAGATCGAGACCTGGATTTAGAATGAGTCTTGCGTCCATGAGATTTACTTCTATGAGATTTGTGACCCTTAGACTTATGTCTTCGGGATTTATGCTTCTTTGCACCGTGATGGCTTCGGCTTCGGCCTCTACTCTTGCTTCGGCTCTTTCCTCGACTCTTACCTCGGGAACGACCACGACGTCTACCCCCAATTAATCCTTCTAAAAGAGATGATCCACCTGTATGTTCATTTGTCATTGTTTCCATTGTATATATTATGAATAGAAAATAATAATTTTCCTAAAAGAAACATTATTTAACGCAAAAACTTCTATGGTTTTTAATATTTAATTATTTTATAAAATGACTATTGTTAAAAAAACAATGTATTTAAGCATATTGGTTCAGATTATTACATTATTATTTGGTTTTTACGCATATTTCACAAATAATAATCATGATAATTCTCATTTATTGAGAGAAATCCTTTTAATTGAAAATGTTGTTCAATTTATAGAATTCACATTCTATATTTTAGTAGCATTCGTATTTACAAATATTGCAACTAAAGATTTAGCTAAATATAGATATTTTGATTGGATGGTAACTACACCACTTATGTTGGTAACTACATTATTGTATTTTGTTACTGTATTTGAGAAAGATCACAAGAATTCAAATACTAATTCCCATAATAAAAAACGTAGTGTTATTGATGTTATTAAGAAAGAATATTTAAATATTACCAAAATGCTTCTCTCTAATGCAGGGATGTTGTTAGTTGGTTATCTACAAGAATTAGGATATGTTTCTTTATTGTCATCTAATATATTTGGGTTTAGTTTCTTAGTATATGTATTTTATATACTATATCAATATGTTGGTAATCAGACAACTAATATATTATTCTGGATTATGTTTTTTGTCTGGTCTTTATATGGTGTCGCTGCCAATTTTAATGATAATATTAAAAACGCATCATATAACATGTTAGACATTATATCAAAGAATTTTTATGGTGTATTCTTGGCATTTATGGTATTAAAATACTAATTATCATATTCTAACTTAAAAAGATATACTAATATTTATTATAATGACAGATTTAAATGAAGCATATGAACAAATTAGAAATGAAGAGATGAGAGAAATAGAAAAATCATTTGGAAATAAAGATAGAGAGTATTTTGATAAATTAAGTAAACTAACTTATGAAGAAATAATGGAATATAGGAAATGTTTAAATTGTGGTTCGCGAAATACTGGTGCAATTACAAATGATTTTGGTTCTGTATTTGCATGTGATAAATGTAAAAAACAGTTTTCCATTATGAAAAATAATGGAGACATTAGAGTAATTGAAGTTTATTATCAATGTTAATTATTCTCTCTTTATACATATGAATCAAAAAGAAAGATGTTTAAAATTTATAAAAGATAAGAATATTGAGGTGTATAATAATATAATTAATGATGATTATATTACTAATGAAATAAATTATCAATGTTCCAAACGACATATAAATAATGAAACTATATATAAATTAATCACTAATATCATAGCATATAAAAATTTATATAAGATTAATAATAATACGGAATGTATTTTATGTAAGGTTAAAAAACAACATTCAATTACTTATATTCCAAATCAAATGATTAAAAACAATCCATTAATTCATCTATCTCCAGGAAAAGCAATAGATAATTCTTGTTTTTTTGTATGTCACCATTTTATTTTGGAAATTAATAAATGTATTCGTAACAATAATAAGTTTAATATTGTATTTGATTTTGATATGTATTCATTTAGTCGTATGTTATTTGATACAGAATTAGCATTTAAATTATCAACTATATTAAAGGATATATATTATTCTAGGTTAGAAACCATTTATCTTATTGATGCACCATTTTATATTAAGCCTCTCTTACAAATGATGAAAAATATGTTTTCTGATACAATATATAAAAAGATGAAACATATTACACGTCAAGAATATATTGAATTATTAGATTAGAATGCGGAATTTGAAATGCGGAATTTGAAATGCGGAATTTGAAAACATTAAAAATTGAATTAGATTTTTAATATTTTTTAACTTATATAAACAAACAAACATGGGAATTTCAATAATTGGTTCAAGTAATGTTACTATTTATGTTGCAAATGATACAGACTTAATCGAAGAGAACTATGAAAAAAATTATGATAATATAATCCATTATTATTATCAAAATAATCTTATGATTGTTAAAAGTGAAAATACAAAACAAATTAAAGCATCAAGAAGTTATTCTGGATGTGTTGAATGTATCAGAAATATTGCTTCATATGCATCTAAACATGGTATTCAGTTTTATATGATTCCGATTTTATGTGAAGGATGTGTATTTTCAAACAAAGAAACCATTAAATCAGAGAATTCTCTCAAGCAAATTGTTGAAATATTAGATGAAGATGAAATTGAATGTGTATCTAATTTAAATTTAGATCCTTGGGACATAGAATTTATAAATCTATTATATAAAGCATTTAAACTATGTAATGAAAGAGGTGTTATTGTATTTTGTTAAATTTATAATAACATTATTGTATATATGGAAATAAATCAAGATACAACCATACAAGATGTTATCACATATTTAGCAACACCTGGTAATAACTTCGATGATAATATATTATCATTTGTTATTGATAAACAACCTAATGCTGAAATTTTAAATAATATTATAAATGAAAATGATGAAAATTTACTTTTTTATGCTGTTTCAAGAAATAAAGATTTAGATAACTATTATACACAAATACAAGGATTAATTGAACTTGGAATAGACGTCAATTATACAGATAGTTTAGAATATAATGCATTAATGGCAAATGAACCAGAAAATTCTAGCATTGAATTAATCAATATAATGGTAAATGCTGGTATAGATATCAATCATAAAAATGTTGAAGGTGATAATTTATTACATTTATATGCAAATTATGCCAATAACCAATATATGTTTAGATTAGTAGAACATTTAATTGATAATGGAATAGATGTAAATGCGAGAGATAACAATGGAGAAACCCCTCTAATAGCAGCAATAAATGGTTATATTGAAGGAAATACACAAAATATTGTGGTTGAATTGTTAATTTTGAGAGGGGCAGATGTGGAAATGAGAAATTTTAGTGGACAAAGTGCTTATGATATTTTATATGCATATAATCCAAATAGCACATTGTTAGAATACTTAGATTTTGAATATTTTTTATCACAAACACAACAACCATTGGAAACAGATATAGAACAACCACAATTAGGGTCAGATACAGAACAACAATCACAACAACCATTAGAAACTGAAATAGAACAATTACAATTAGACCCAGATAATTATATAAATGAGTTGCTTGATGTTGAGGAATATCCACGAATTAAAGTAAACATTGGAAAAACAGTTACATTTCAAGACCCAATCATGTTAACAGAAGAAGATATTAAGATTAACGAATATATAGATGAAGACCCTAATAACATTGTAATTGTATATAATAAAAATAGTTATTTTTTTACAAATAGACAAACCATAGAAATGCAAGAAGCTGACGCAATATTATATCCATGTTTAACACCTGATACTATGAGACGAGAGAATATATTGAGTGACAACCCCTTATATGACCTTAAAAAAATAGGATTTACATATGGATATCCCTGTATTATGAATGAATATCATAAATATAATAGAAACCAACTTTTTTCTCTCATGCATACTAATGTTAATTATCCATCTTTTGTTAGTGATAATGTATTAAATAGAGGTGGGGAATTAGTTTCCGGATTACATTGTCAAGAGGGACAAGAGTCAAGAATATCGATTTTAATACATGCTTACCCATCTTTAAGTGATAACCCAGAAACACAGACAGGTGGTAAGAAAAAAAAGAGGCATCTTAAAAAGAAGAAATCTAATAGAAGAAAGAAAACTATAAAAAAACGCCATAAACATAATCATTCCCATAAGAAAACAGTTAAAAAGAAATCAAAAAAATAATATAATAAAAATGTATATATTCTTAATCATGTGTAATAGAGTAAAAAAATTGAAATCAATATATTTTGTTAAGTATTTGATAAACTAACACAATATGGAGATCGAAAAATTAGCGAAGGAAATATTTATTCAAAAACTTATTAATATTCCTTATAGTGATTATGGTTTGTGGTTATTTATATCTAAATCAGTTAACTTTGATATTATTAGAGAGAATCCAGATAAACCATGGGTTTGGAGTGAAGTTTCTAAAAAACCTGAAATAAATTGGAGTATTATCAAAAACAACATTAATTTTCCTTGGGATTGGAATGAAATCTCCAAAAACCCAGGAATCAATTGGGATATTGTTAAAACAAATCCTTTTAATAAATGGAACTGGTCTATAATTTCCCAAAAAAAATATGTTAATTGGAAAATTATACAAGAAAATCTGGGTGCCCCTTGGAATTGGGAAAATGCCACCATAAATCCAAACATTACATTTGATATTATTAGAGAGAATCCAGATAAACCTTGGAATTTGTCAAAGTTTTCTAAAAATCCAAATATTACTATTGATATTATTAGAGAGAATACAGATATATCTTGGGATTGGTCTGAAATTTCAAAAAATCCAAATATTACCTGGAATACTATTAGAGAAAATCCAGATATGCCCTGGAGTTGGAAAGATGTATATTATAATCCAAATATTTCTCTAGATATTATTAGAGATAATCCAGATAAAGATTGGTGTTGGAATTTGATATCATTTGATAAAGATAAAAAACAACTAATTAAAATTGTTAGAGATAACCCAAATAAATCATGGAATTGGTTTATTATTTCGAGAAATCCAGAATTTATTATTGATATTATTAGAGAGAATCCAGATAAACCTTGGGACTGGAATGAAATTTCTTGTAATAGGAATATTACAATGAATGATATTAGAGAAAATCCAGATTTGATGTGGAATTGGGATAAAGTTTCAAGCAATCCAAATATTACTATTGAATTTATTAGAGAGAAATCAAATATTAAATGGAATTGGAAAGAAATCTCTCGTAATACAAATATTACATGGGATATTATCCAAGAGAATCCACAATTGACCTGGAATTGGAAAGAAATCTCTCGTAATCCAAATATTACATGGGATATTATTGAGTGTTATAGTGATAAACCTTGGGATAAATCAAACTTCTCAAAAAATCCAAATATTACATGGGAATTAATTTTTAAAACTGATAATATTAACTCCGAAAGATTTCATTTTAATATTGATTTATGTCAAATTAAAAAAGAAGATTATGAATTTCTGACAATTAGATTATATAGACAAATGTATAAAGATACAGTTATGAAACAAGTATTTAACGAATTAAATCAAAAAACATATATAATTAACCATGTGTAAGGGGGTTAAAATATCTAGGGGTATCTATTTAATATATTTTTTTAATTTCATCATAAATCGTGTATATTTTGTTTTTATATAATTCATTTATCTCTCTTTTTCTCTCAATAAATTCTTCTTCAGTAATATTTTTTGCATTCAGATTTTTAATTAATTGAGTTTTATATGATATAAAACCATACTTTTTTTCAATATTAGTAATAAGATTATGACATGTTATACATAAAAATTGGCATTTTTCAACTTCTCTCATAATGTCATCAATACATTCACCATTATTAACCATAATACATATTGAATTATCTTTATCAAATATATTTATGTGGTCAAAATGAAATCTAATTTTTGTATGGGTTCTCTCCAAATTACATATATCACATTTGTTTTTCCTGATGTTTTTATTTATTTTATTCCATAATTCTTGTCTCTCATCTTCATACTTACACCAACAAAAATCACAAACATTCTTATTTTTCCATATTCTATTTGTTGTATTATAATATTTATGTATTCCACATTGTTCACATAAAGAAATATTATCGGTAACTATCTCTTCCAAATTAATAGACACATTTTTAATAATATCAATCTTTGGTATATTTTTAATAATATTTTTTATAAATACTTTTTTAACCTTATATTTTTCACTTAAATTATCAATTAAATCCCTTTCGTTTTGTGAACCATTATTTTCAAATACTAATTTTCTAATTTTTTCTTCAATATTATATAATCTACAAATTTCATTGCCGTTTTTATGTCCTTTTTCATTACACTTTGAACAAATAATAATATTTTCTTGTTTATTCTCTATATTTTCTGTATTAATAATGATCTTATCTGGAATTATACCAACATGTTGATTAAGTATTTTAATTAATTCATCTTTTTTAAGACTACTATATTGTTTTATATTATTTTTTTTACAAAGTTCTTTTAATTCTTTTACCGTTTTTGTATTAAACATAATATTGATATTTTTAATACAATAACAAAACAAATAGATATTCAATTTTATATAAAATTGAAACAAAATATTATACATAAACAATTTGTATCTTTCTCTTTAACAATAATGGACGAACTAAAATCATATATTAACAAAAATAAAATACAATTTGAAATTGAATATAAAAATTTTATGAATAAAATTAAAGATGATGAAGAAGAAAATCTATATTGTAGATGGCATTCAAAACATTTTAAAAGTAGGTGGTTTTTAAAAATGTGGAAATATATATCAAAATATGATATTAAAATTATAGAAGAAATTTTAAATGATGGTAACATGGATTTTATTGTAAAAAATATGAATTGGATGTTAATGAGTAGACTATGCAATTTTAATGATAATAAATTTATGAATATTTTTAAAAATTATATTTCATTTAGTTTTGCTAAGGAATATAATCCAACATATAAAGAATAATTAGTTCATAATTAAATTAAAAATTTTTTGTTATTTGTAATTTAGTGTTAACCATGTATAAGGGGGTTAAAAATTGAAATATAATCATATTTATAACAAATATAACAACAACATTAAAATGAATATTGAAAAACAAGCAAAAAAAAATTATATTAATAAGATAATTAAAACCATTGATACATCTTATATCGACAAAGATTTATGGTATTCAATATCAAAACATAAGAATATAACTTTTGAAATTGTCATTGAAAATATTGATAAACCTTGGGATTGGATCGGAATATCTGAAAATCCTAATATTACTTTGGAAATTATTAAAGAAAATCCAGATAAACCTTGGGATTATTCGGGAATTTCTTGGAATCCAAACACTAATTGGGATTTTATTCAAAAAAATCCAGATAATCCTTGGTGTTGGAAAGGAATATCAAAAAACCCTAATGTTACTTTTGAAATTGTTATGAATAATCCTGATAAACCTTGGAATTGGAAATATCTAACTCATAACCCAAACAATACTTGGGAAATTGTTAAGAATAATCCGGATAAACCTTGGGATTGGATATATATATCAAAACATACTGAAATTACTTGGGATATTATTAAAGAAAATCCAGATAAACCTTGGGACTGGTTTGGTGTATCAAGTAATCCAAATATTACTTGGGATATTATTACAGATAATCTTGATAAACCTTGGGACTGGTTTGGACAATTAAAAAACCCAAATTTAAAATACAATACAATATCTAATCAAAATGAAATAGGTAATCAAACTGAAATAGGTAATCAAACTGGAACAGATAATCAAAATGAAATAGGTAATCAAACCTTATACATTCCTATTCAATTTTGGTTTAACCGAAATTATGATTGGTTATATAGATCAGATTTTAAATGTCATCATAAATTAGAAAGTGATATTAATACAGATGATTATATAGATGAAGTAAATGAATTATATAAAGAAATATATATGAAAAAAGTATTTGAAGAATTGATTGATGTATGTTTTCATCCTGATAATATGGATTTGATGAAAAAAACAGGTGTTTATAATGATATTTCTTGGTAATATTATACTATCTAATTATTTTAGTCCTTTCCGTAATATAGTTAATTATTTTATTTACTGTTTGTTCATCATAAACCTTTGCTATATTCATTATTATAGAACTCATTATATCTGATGTAATGTCATTGTCTAACCAATCTGGATTCTTTTTTGAGAATATTTTTCTGAATTCACAAATAGCATCTACCAATTTTCTTATGAATTCCTTTACAATATCAAAATCTTTTTCCCATTTGTCTGTATTGCCATAGAACTTTTTACGTTTTATATCACTACATCTTATTGGTAATTTTTCAAGTGGTATATTCTGAAATGCCTTATCAACAATGTCTTTGTAAAATGGAAAAGGTTCTTTTGGGAGTTTCATAATATCACAGTCAAAATTATCTAACACTTGTTTTACTGTATAAGCGTCTTTACATTCATTATTAAGATAATTCTTCACACTGAATGTATTATTGTTTGTATTATTACTATTATTATGTGTTACCTTATTGTCATAATAATTATTAACATTAATAACAATATTCTTATCTGAATTTTCTTCAATAATGTCTTTGATTACAATATTTTGGGACATTTTTTGATTTATTGAACATTTTTTAGTATGATTAGTTAAGCTTTGTCTATGTTTATATTTTTTACCACAATTACACGTAAATGTATTATTTGCATGATTTTGGCAGTATTTTGCAGTATTATGTTTTTTGGTTTGTAAATGTTTATTATAATTTGTCTTATTATTACTTTTAAAGTTACATTTTTCGCATATAAATTTAAATTGCAAGATTTTGCAAGATTTTGGAAGTATTTCTTGCATTTATATACTTCATTAAATCTTGCATTTAAGTCAAAATTACTAATAAATATTAAAGAATTTTCTTCGATGGTAACAATTTTTGATTTTTATGTTTTATTTTTCTTACTTGTCAGTCACAAATCAAAGATTTTAACCTTTTTTCAGGTTTCATTTTGAGAATTTCATTTTTGGACATTTTTTTGTCCATTTTTAAGAATCTCAGACATTTTATTGAAAAAAGGGTATTTATTCTTATATTCCTTTAAGTTACATCAATATACAATATATTTTATTATTTAAAGGAGTTTAATGTAGATTTTAAAATACAATATATATATGACAAAACGAAAACATAGTAAGAATAGACACAAACATATATTAAAACGAAACATAACTAATAAGAAAAATACACAAGAAAGCATAAGTTAAAATTGAAAAAGAGAAATAAAAAGGGTGGAACTATAAATACAGACAAAATGAAAAATAGAGCTAGATATAACGTTGGTAGAAAATTAATTAAATTAATTAAAGATAATATCGAAACATTTGATAAACCCGCTGTTTGGATGTGGATTTCTAAAAATGACTCTATAACAGTAGATAATATTAAAGAAAATCCTACATTGCCGTGGGATTGGAAATCAATGTCTGAAAATCCAAATCTTACTTGGGACTTTATTCAAGAAAATCCAGACAAACCCTGGAATTGGTCTTATATATCAAAACACCCAAATATTACATGGGATATTATCAAGGATAATCTAGGCAAACCTTGGAATTGGGAAAATATAACAGTAAACAAAAATATTACCCTAGATGTTTTTGAAGAAAACCCATACGAAGCCTGGAGCATATTATATTTTGCATTGAATCCAAATATAACGATTGATTTTGTTAAAAAATATCCATATAAACCATTATATTTCCCTAATCAACGATTTTATGGATTTGGATGGACATGGGAACATGTAACAAAACATCCAAATATAACGATGGATGATATTAAAGATAACCCTGAACTTGATTGGAATTTTAGTGATATAGAAGATAATCCTAATCTTACTTGGGACTTTATAGAAGAAAATCCAGATTTAGATTGGGATTGGAGTAGGGTATCAATAAATCCTAATATAACATGGGACAATATTAAGAAAAATCCCGATAAACTTTGGGATTGGGAACTAATTTCTTTTAATCCAAATATTACTATGGATATTATAAAAAAGAATCCTCGTGAACCATGGGTTTGGAAATATGTATCAAGAAATCCAAATCTTACTTGGAATTTTATTCAGGAAAATCCAGACAAACCTTGGAATTGGAGAAATATAATATGTAATCCAAATATTACATTAGATATAATTAGACAAAACCCAGACAAATCTTGGTTTTTACCTAATTTAACATTAAAAGATTATAACAAAGATTATGAAATTGAATTAAATAAATTAAATAGTAGAATAAAAATATTAGATTTTAGAAAGGATTATCGTGATAAATTGTTTAAAATAAATTAATATCATTTAATTCATAAAATAAAAATTGAAACCTAATTATAAACTGAATTATATGTAACAACACTTACAAAATGGCAAATAAAATGGTTGATATTAAAGATGTAGATAATGTTGAGGAAGCAACAAAACTTCTTCGAAAATACACAAAGGTTCAAAAATATTATCTTGATAAAACATTTGATATTTTGGATAAATTTGGTGACAAGATTCATAAGGATGAACTAATGAAAGCATATATTAATACACAATATACTTATATTTCACAAGAAGAAGGTTATAAACATTATTCTTGTGGAAATTATGTAGGATTTGATAGGATGCTTGATGGATACAACTATGGCTATAAAAAAGGGGTAAATATGAAAGATATTATGAGAAAAATTGCAAAACTAATTGGTAAAACAATGGCAAAATTGAATAAAGAACTACCAGATGAGGTTCCAATGACAGTTTATCTTAACAAAGAAGATTTGGACCCTGAAAAATCAGAACGTATCCATTTCTCTCCAATTTAAAATATTAATTAACAATCAAACCATATTTTTATAAATTTTTTTTATCATTTTTTATATAAATTGTAATACAAAGTATTTAAATAAATCTATATAAATTGATACAATATGGATAAGGATTTTGAAAAAAAAATTATAGATATATATAATAATTTAAATAATGGTTTATCATGGGATAAAATAGAGAAAACAAAATATGAAGAAATTGAGAAAAAGAGAGAACAAAATGCAAGTGTATCTGATTTTTCAAAATTAATTTTTAAAATAAGAAATAACAATGAATTGTTGGAAATAAGTAATAATATAGAAGAGTTATATAAAAATAGAGAAAGAATTCTTATGGGAATTGAGACAATCCGTAAATACGAAGAACCAAAACAATATGAGTGTAATTGTCAATGTCATGTTTTATCCCCATTTACACCATATAGGGAAACAAAGGTTATATATAACAAACTTAATATATATAAATATATAAAGGATACAAGTATAGATGTTGTCCCATTTCTAAAAAATAATATTATTCATAAAGAAATTGGACCCCAAGAACTTAAATATTACGATTAACTATGTGTAAGAGGGGTAAAAATTGATTACTTTTTAATATATTAGAGACATAGTAATATATTAATACATGGATAAAATCTTTATTAACAAGGTTATAGAGGTCTATAATGATTTAAATGATGGTTTATCATGGGATAAAATAGAGAAAACCGAATATGAAGATATTGAGAAGAAGAGAGAACAAAATGCAAGTGTATCTGATTTTTCAAAATTAATTTTTAAGTTAAAAAACAATGAAAACTTGCTCTATATAAGTAAAAATATTGAGGAATTAGATAAACAAAAGGATGTTATATGTGTAACTTGTAATTATGCAGAACCACATCAACATGCGAGAATGATGAATCATAATTACAAATATTTAAAAGATTATAATATAGATTCCGTGCCATTTTTAAAAAAGAATATAATATATAGAGCACCTAATGTTGGAGATGGGCGTTTCTACGATTGTTAAGTATGTATAAGGGGGTTAAAAAATAATAACATTATTAATAAATATAGCTTTAAAAATAAAAATATTGTTTTAATAATAATGTTATTAATAAATAATTGGACAGGAAGATTGGGAAATAATATTTTACAAATTTTGAGAGCTATACATTTTGCGAAATTAAATAAACATAGTATTATTAAATTTAAACCACATTCATTTTTATCTCAAAATGTTATAACATTAGATGATTATAATAGAAATAAAGAGGAAATTAGCGGAGATTTTTTTAATTTATCAAAATTCAATATTATAGATCCAGAACCTATAATTATGAAGGAACATTTTCAAAAATATATAGCACCAATATTTAAAATAAAAAAAATAGATAAAATCAATAATGACAATACTATTTATATACATATTAGAAGTGGTGATATATTTAATAAAAATCCTCACCCCGCGTATGTGCAACCACCATTTTCTTACTATAAAAATATAATAGATCATTATAATTCGGTAAATCTTATTTTTGAAGATAATAAAAACCCATGTGTTAATGAATTATTAAAAATAAATAAAGTGACAAATATTAGCGGTTCATTGAATGAAGATTTACAAAAATTATCATCCGCAAAAAATTTAGTTATTGGTTTTGGAACTTTTGGTTTTTTATTATATTTAATAAATCAGAATTTAAAAAATATATATATTCCAAAATACTTTATAGATACATTACCAAAGGGTAGTTGGGGTGATGATATCAACATTCATATAGTTAATTTACCAAAATATATAAATATTGGTGAATGGAAAAACACATTTGAACAAAGAAAAATAATGCTTGAATATCAAATTTAAAGTATTATAAAAAATCAAATAAGTTTTTATTTTGTAATGTATTTGGAATACGTTTATCATTAATATCCAATTCTATAATATCAAATTTTCTTCTTGTATCAAATATATATTGTTTTTCATTAATTGCTTTTTTTAATATCTCTTCATTTGCTAAATGGTGAAATGTAGTATGTGCCCCACTATAAATTTTTTTAATCATAGCACTAATTGGCATAACCCAAGACATATGACAACCATATATACTTTTTGTTTTATAAGGACAATCTCTTTGCCATTTGCAATTAATACCTTTAATATTTTTGTTAATGTTTTTAACCATTTTATATGTATAAATAGATGGTGAATTCCATATTAAATTACTCCATAAATAGTTATTTTTGAAAAAAAACTGGTTCATTTTTATACTTAATGGAGTAGTTGAATTTTTAATTTCAGAAAGTAATTTATCATAACAATCATTATAAATAATTTCATCAATATCAATATCAATAATAATATCATCATCATTTAAAACAATATTTGAGTCATTAAAAAACATTGAACGTTGTATATTTTCATTAATATTATGACATGATTTTTCATCATTAACAGCTTTAACCATATAGTTTTTTAAATCCTTTTTAATATATAAAAGTTTAGTTTTTAGTTTGTCAGGAATCAAATGTAAAACATCATCAATTTCATATTTTTTCTCTACCCCACTATGAGTATAATTATATTCATATAATATAAGTTTATCAATATGATTGAAACCTTCGTCTAAGTTTGCAATTATAAAAGGTAATTCATGTTTACTGTAACAATATGATTTAATATATAACATTATAATATTATTAGATATTATGTTTTTAATAATTTAACTAGTTATTAATCATAAATGTTTTACCATAACCTCTATGTTCCCCAAATTCTGAGTATGTTTTATTATGACGTTTACAAAATTCTATTACTGCTTCATATACCATAGGTTCATCATAACCTTCATTTCCAGGCATAGTATTTAACACATCATTATCATGGGTTCGCATAAAAAAATCATCACCACATATGATACCTGTATGTTTTAATTTCGGATAATAATTTTCTAAGTCATCTAAAACATATTTATAACTATGATTTCCATCAATAAATATCAAATCTATACTATTATCTTCAATAGAATTAATCGTATTTTTATCTGTTGAAAATGTTCTATAAAATATAATATTTTTATGTTGAGTTTTTAATAAATTTTTTGTATTATTGAAAATTTTATCATCATTATCATCTGATATAATTTTATTAAAACCGTCCCCATTATATTCTTCATATGAAGTATATGGGTCAATAATAATATATTTATTAACATTTAAATTTTGTAATATTACTTTACTAGATTCTCCATATCGTGCACCAATTTCTATTACATTTATATTATTATTAGAAAAGTGATATTTTAAATGACTAAGGATAGGTTTTATTGACATTTATATTATGTATATAAATTTATATTTATATTTTAACTTTATAATTTTTATTATTATTAAGAATTGATAAATATAATTTTCTACTAATCCAGTAAATATCACAATCTTTAGTTAAATAATTTCCTATGAAAGCAATATCATCGCGCTTGAAAGTATTAAATATATGCTTAGTTGTTAATTGTTCTGAATAACTACAAATATCATATTTAAAATTCCACAATTTTAATAAATTATCTACACTACTTATTTGTATATAATCACAAAAATACTTATAATAATTGCTATTTTTGTCAGGTCCGCCAATTCTATGATAATCTAAAAAATATAAAAAATTTATTTTATTATAATTAATACTTTTTTTTAGAAATAATGGTAAATCAGTAAAATATGTATCACTTCTAATTTTAATTGCATTTTTAAATCCTAATTCTTTTGCTTTTAATAAACCATTATATGTAGTTAATTGTTGTAACATTACATTTTGTGTACCTCTTTTTATAGGTAATTTATTAAAAATAACAATATCATTTTTATTATATTTATTTTCTTCTCCCTCCCAAGTACTAAATATGATGTTAATATTACAACCTTCATATTTTTTTTTTATAGTATCAACGTTATTTGATGGACCTTGAACTATTAAACATATTTTGTTCATATAATATATAGATAATATATAGATAATATATAATGACTGAACCATTGTTAATAATTTATTCACATAGTGAATATGAAGACATTCTCGATATAGCAACATCACATCTATCACAATATAAAAATAAGGTTCTTTTAATTAATGACCAATATAAAAGTGATAGATATGTAAATGATTATTTAGATATAATTAAATATAATGACGTAGAACCATATGCGTCAAGATTATTAAAACTAAATGAAATAGATGAAGAATATATATTATTTATGCATGAAACAGATATTTTGATTAAATATGATATTGATGTGATAAATAATATGAAAATTTATATGAAAAATCAAGATATTGATAAGATAGAATTACAACATTGTGCTTGGCCCCCTGCAGATATGCCATTAAAACAAACATATAATATGAAAAATAAAGAGATATATTTTAATGATGTTTGCAATCTATATAAAATAGATAACCCTAAATTTTTTGTTTATAATGTAAATCCAACACTATGGAAAAAAAAAAGTCTATTAAACATAATGTATAATTTTAGAGAATATAATTATAGAGATATAGAGGCGGATGCAGTCCAGAAATACACATCAGATAATTTTGTATGTATGTCTCTGAAATGCTGTAAATATGTAAAATGTGCATATTTTACGTGTCCACCATTTTTCCAATTTATCCATATAACACATTATGGAAAATTTGCACAAATTAAGAAAAAATTTTATGATAATAAAAATTTTAAACATATAAATAACACATATCTATTAGATAATGAAATATATGATCATTATATTAAAAAAATATATGAACCATATATTAAAAATTCAAAAAGACAAATAAGAAATAGTTTCCCACTTTAAAGTTATAATATATTATTAATATAGAATGAAGTTTGGTGTTCATATATTATACTTTAATCAAGATAAATGGATATTAAAAACTATTGAAAATTGTGCTCCATTTGTTGATAAAATATATGTTGCATGGAGTGAAAAACCTTGGTCTTATAATAAAAATTCACAAAAATTTAAAAATAAATCATCAATTGATTTTTTAAAACAATCAAAATATTTTGATAAAATAACCATAATTAAAGGAGAGTGGGATTTAGATGAGGATGAAAGAAATAGTTGTTTAAATCAAGCTAAAAAAGACGGAATGGATTACTTGATTACACAAGATGCAGACGAATTTTATATGTTTGATGATTATAAAAAAATTATAAATGGTATTAAAAAAGAACCAGATTATGATTTTTATACAACACCTTGGATTGTTTTTTGGAAAAATTATAATTATATTATTATTAATAAGGACGGTAATAAAATTAATGGATTTCCAGAAATTGCAATTAATTTAAATAAAGATATTAAATTTGTTAGATGTAGACGTCCAAATTCTAAAAATTGTAAACAATTAGATGCTATATGTTACCATATGTGTTTTGTATTTGATAATGATAGTGATTGTTGGACGAAAATAAATACCTGGAGTCATAGTCATCAATTTAATTTATTAGAATGGTATAATAAATATTGGTTAAATTGGACACCAGATTTAAAGAATTTGCATCCTATTCAACCATCAGCTTGGTATAAAACAGAAAAATTTGAAGGAAACATACCAGAAGTATTGATTTAAAAAATTAATTACCATTAAATTTAAGAAAGAAAACATTTTTTTAGATTTTGTGAATAAATATAATACATATGTATTGTATGAGAATTACATCTGAAACCATTATTTTTATATTTTTTAGTTAAATTTTGGGAAAATTTATCAAAATCACTATTAATTCTATAATAATCATATAGAATATCATACATATTTGCTATTTTAATCATAATATCTGGATTTGAAAAAAACCAATGATCTGAATATCCACTATGTAAATGGTCCCAATAAGACATATATAGATTTTTATTATTAATAGTTTTAATATTAGGCAATATTAGTTTTGTAGGATTACATTCATTATAGTTTTTTTTTAATCTTATACACATATCAAATCTACACCATATTATTAAGGAGTATTTAATATTACTATTAATCGCCATCATTATAGATTCTTTTCTTGAATACATGAAACTTAATTGTGTATCTATTGTGATTGGATATGGAAAAATAGTTTGTTCTAAATCTTGTTCAAAATCTAAATTATATGATGATAGTCTTTCTCTAAAATTAATTTGTGGTTCAATAATACATTGTTTATAATTATTATATTTTTTTTAATATTATTTTCTGATTTTGTATCAAAAGAATGAATGTATATATCAAGTGAATTTTTTTTATCAATATTATTAATTAAATTATCATGTATATAATTTGTTTCCATAAGATTATCATTATTTTTGTTTGTAAAATATCCAGATATACATAATGCTATATTCATTTTTATTTATATAAATATAAATATAAATATAAATATAAATATATAGTAGACTTATGGAAAATAATGATATTAACATATATAATGATATTAAAGAAACAAACCAATCTGTATATGATTCTTATAATAACTTTATATTTTCAAATGATACAAGGGTGTTTAATAAAATGATTAAACGCAGTGAATTATATCTTAATGTTAAAGACATTGTTGGTGATATATTAGAATTTGGTGTATTTAAAGGTGCATCTATATCACTTTGGTTAAAATTAATCGATATGTATGAACCAAATAGTATTTCAAAAATTATAGGATTTGATTTTTTTGATCCTAAACAAGTTGTTGATGCACTAAATGGCATTAACAAAAATATGATGAATAATGTAGTTAATCGTGTAGAGAAAAATGATTTATCAATTGATAAAGTCCATGAACGTTTATCTAGATATAATAGTTCAAGATATAAATTAATTAAAGGAGATGCAGTAATAACATCAACTGAATATATAAATAATAATCCAGGATTAAAAATTAAATTATTATATATGGATTTAGATGTGGGGGAACCTACATATCAAATTTTAAAAAAACTGTGGAATAATATATCAATTAATGGAATAATAGTGTTTGACGAATATGCGTATCATAAATGGGATGAAAGTATTGGTGTTGATAAATTTTTAAAAACAATAGAAGGTAAATATAAACAGTTTCCAACAAATATTTTTTCACCAACTTTTTATATTCAAAAAATTAAATATTAATCTAGAAAATGATTATAATATTTCATTAAATTCTTCATAAATTTAATTGGAAATACAGCATCTATCAAATTTTCTGTTGTTTCACTATTAAACCATATACATACAAATAATGGGAATATACACAATGCATTTTTAAATTCTTCAATAAAAACATTATAATCAGTATTATGTTTTTCATTCTGTAATTTATAATAATAATTAATCACTATATCTACAGTTACCATATCAAAATCAATACTTTCAACTAATAAAAATACTATATCACTAATTCCTTTATTTAAATGTATATATTGCCAATCTAATAAAATAGGTTCTTTATTATTTTTATAAAATATATTTGGACTTTTAAAATCACCATGACAAAAACTTAATGGGAATTGTGATGCTTTATCATAAATTATATCAATATTATTAATAATTGTTTCGATCTTATTTTTTTCTTTTTCGGTTAAAACATGTTTAGTATTATTTTTAAATTTTTCATAACGTTCCCCTATTAATTGTTTAAAATATGGATTTTGATTTATTTTTTTTAATTCTGACATACATTTTAATATAGAATTTTCTGTTTCAAATCTAAAAGTATTATGTATTTCAAAAATATTTTCAATAACTTTTAACAAAACCATAATATTATTATTCAAATCAATATTAAATGCACCTTTATATTTATTTAAATCTTCAATTATAATAGCATCTTTATCATTATCTTTAAATGAACCAAAATATTTTGGTGTATTTTCTATTAAATGTGATATATTTTTATAAAAAAAATTTTCATTCTCATACATATTTAATTTAGTTGCAATTTGAGAGAGACCATTATTAAAGTTACTCATCTTAAGTATAATATCTTCATTTTCATTATTAATATAATGAAGTTTAAATGATTGTATATCACATATATAACCTGTTTTAATCCATTTATTTGTAGAATAAATTTTTTTAACTGGTTTACTAATTAAATTTTTTTTTATTTTGTTAATAATTTCTTCAGTATTTTCTTTATTAATATTTTTATTTTTATAAAAATCTTTAACATTATTTAAGTCCAAAGAAATATAGTTATTATATTTAAAAGCATTACAATTTTTAATCTCAATACTACTGTTTTCGTTATCTATTACACAAATATTTCTTATATCTGTTCTTATTGCACTACTATATCCTGAAAAACTATCTTCAAATATAAATACATTATCATAGTTTGAAACATTAAAATACTTTAATGTATTATTATATGGTTCTGGATTTGGTTTATGGTTAATACAATCTTCTGATGCTATAATTAAATCTATATATTTATTTAATCCAGTTTTTTCTAAAATAAATTTAGCAGCTTTTTTATTACAACTTGTAACAATCGCAATTTTATTAAATTTATTCGTCTCAAACATATCATAAACACCATCGAATAGAATATTATTTTCTTTTGATAAATATTCAATAAATAATATATCTTTTTCATTTGATATATGTGAAATTTCTTTATCTGATATATTTGGAAAAAAATTATTTAAAAAAATACTATCACTTTTTCCTTTAATAAAATAATCAAAAAACTTATTATCACATATTATATTGAACCGTTTTAATATTTGTTTCCATACCTTTATATATATATAATCAGTATTTACTAATGTTCCATCTAAATCAAATAATAGGAATTTTGTATTATTTATATAATTATTAACATCTTCTGGTGTTCCCAATGATATTACATCTGAAACATTTATATTAACACCATAGAATTCTTTTTTATTTTTTATCATCTCATTAATAACACATGATGTATAATATTCCTTATTAAACATAATTTTTTTATCTAATATAAATTTACAATAGTTATATAAATCGTTAATATTACCAAAACAATATGCACCTGTATTTGCATTATTTGATATCTTTTTTTTTTCGGCAATATTTAATACTTTTCTATTACTATCTAATTCTATATAAGAATATATCTGGTTATTATCTAACTGTTTTCTATAAAATATTATATTATTATATTTATTACATCTATAACAATCTAAAATATTATTTTTATACATAGTATCACAATCTAACACAATATTCTTATTCGTTTTTTTTATATTATTTATACATTGTGTTAATCCTTTATATAAAGTTTCAGCAGCTCCTTCAGTTTCTTCATATATTGGAATTAATATAATATGTGGAAATTTATCAATTATTTTCTTTGAAAAATTTTCGTTATCTAATTTTTTATTATATATAATATACACATCATCTTCATTGTGAATATCCAAGTTATCTAATACATAAAAAAGTAAACATTTATCAAAAATATTTATTAAAGGTTTTGAATTTTTATATCCTGCATTTTTAAATCTTAATCCTTTTCCTCCAATTGGAATAAATATATTCATTTAAATTATATATAAATATATTTATATTATCTTTATTATTTTATCACAAACATTATTTCCATATGGATTATTAAAAGTATTTATATTTTCTTTATCAAAAAAATTTATATTATCTGTAATATTTGTATCAATTAATAATCCCAATCCACATTCTATTGTTTCTGGTCGTTCTGTTGTATCTCTACATATCAATACTTTTTTATTTGAACATACTGCTTCTTCTTGTAAACCACCACTATCAGTTATAATACCTTTACTATTTGCTATTAAATGAACCATATCTTCATAGTTTAATGGTTCTAAAATTGTGATATTATTTGAATCTAATATAACTTTGCTATTTGGTATTGATGGATGTGTTATATATATAAATTTATATAAATTCGATAGTAAATTTATTTGTTTCCACATTTCTTTCATTTTATTGCCTCTATTTTCACGTCTATGTAATGTAACAATTATATAATTATTATATTTATCAATAATAAATTTTATTTTTTGACAAGGATGTGTATTCTCAAGTATATATTTATATATATCTACAATTGTATTTCCCACCATATATACATTATTTGTAATACATTCTTTTTCCAAATTCTTTACAGAATTTATAGTTGGACATAAATGTGTAGTAGCAATTTGTGATATCATTCTTCTATTTAATTCTTCTGGATAAGGACTATATTTGTTATTTGTTCTAAGACCTGCTTCTAAATGAATAACCTTAACATTCCTATGAAAAGCAGATAATGCTATTGAAAACGCAGTTGTTGTATCTCCTTGGATCACAATTTTATTAAATTGATATTCATTAAATATAATATCCATTTTTTTTATTATTTTACTTGATAAACTATTAAGTGTTTGACCATGTTCCATTATATTTTCTAATTCAAAATCTGGTTTATCAATATATGTATTAAAGTTTTTAATTAAATTTTTATGTTGTCCAGAGAATAAAGTCTTAAATTGAATGTTTTTCTTTTTAAATATATATATTAATGGAATTAATTTGATTAGTTCTGGTCTTGTCCCATAACATATTAAATACATTTATATGGTATATATTTATTGTTTTATATTGTTATAATCTATAAATTTAAAATCATATTTTTCCACAAAATGTTTTTGGATTCCTTTTCTTAAATTATTACTAGTCTTTTTAAAAGATGAGTGTTCATCTGATGCTAATTTATTATAATAAATGTCACACATATCTTCTTTATTTATTTGTTTTGCTGTATAACTATTAATTCCTCCTAATAATTTTGAAGAGAAACATAGATGCATATCTTCTCCTGTATCATATGTGTATGGTGGAATTGAAAACATATAATACAACCATTCCTTTTTAAAACACCATAAATGTCCAACAAAATCAACTAATGTATTGTTTTTTCTAGTGCCAATATCTGGTGGGTGGAGATTACGTGGGATTATGCTATCAAAATGCATTCTTCCATTTCCACCTATAATCCCATTTGTTTCAATACATTGATTTATATAATTATTAATACAATTATTACCAGGTATAATATCATCATCAAATACAATACAAATGTCTACTGGAAATGTAAAACACGCAGCGAATCTTCCAAAAAATTTTGTGTTATAATCACTTTTCATATGTATAAAATTATATTTTTCTTTTAATTCAGATATATCTACATGATTTTCATTTTGAAAAACAACAATATAATCTGGTTTTATTGTTTGATTTTTTATTTGTATTAATTGTTTTTCTAAGTTATTTCTTTTATATTGTGTTAATAAAACTAATAACTTCATATATTATTATAATAGTATATAACTTTAAATTATAATTTAATAAAATTAACTCTATTTATTAATCTTTGTTCTCTCTGAAATATATCTTATAATCTTATTTACTGTTTGTTCATCATATACCTTTGATATGTTTATAATTATGGAACTTAATAATTCTGATGTGATATCATTTTCAATCCATTCTGGATTCTTTTTAACGAATACATTTCTAAATTCACATATTGTGTCTACTAATTTTCTAATAAACTCTTTCACAATATCAAAATCTTTTTCCCATTCATTTGTATGTCCATAAAATTTATTACGTTTCACGTCACTACATCTTATAGGGAGTTTTTCAACCGGAATATTGTGAAATGCTTTATCAACTATATCTTTGTAAAAAGGAATAGGTTGTGACGGAAGTTTCATGATATCACAGTGAAAATTATCTAACACTTGTTTTACAGTAAAAGCATCTTTACATTCATTATTTAAATAATTTTTTACACTGAATGTATTGTTATTATTAGTATTATTTGTTTGGATATTATTAGCTTTGTTTTGAATGTGCTCAACAGTATTATTTGTTGTATTATTAACCGTAATATTAAATATATTTTGTTTATCACTTGAATATTTGGAGCTTTCTAATTTGGACATAATTTCATTTTGGACATTTTTGTCTGGAATTGTCAATGCGGTATTTATATATATTTTACATGTTTTTTTATGATGATATAGGCTTTGTTTATGTTTATATATCTTTCCACATATACAATTATAGACAACTTTTGGGTCAGTATTTGGTAAGTATTGGTCAGTATTGTGTTTTTTGGTTTGTAAATGTTTATTATAATTATATTTTCTTGGTGTTGAATAGTTACATTTTTCACAAACATACATTTTTGCTACTTTTTTGCTACTTTCGGTCAGTATTTCTAGCATTTTTATACTTACTAAAAAGTAGTCTTTAAATCAAAATCTGTGAAATACCTTTAAGAAATTTCTTCGATGGTAACAAAAATAGATATTTATTATTAATTTTTCTTACTTGTCAGTCACAAATCAAAGATTTTGAACCTTTTTTTGGGTTTCATTTTGAGAATTCCATTTTTGGACATTTTTTTGTCCATTTTTAAGAATTCTAGACATTTTATTGAAAACAATGATTTCTTTGATATAGTTCTTTAAGTATATTTCATAATATATTTAAAAATGTGGTTTAAATATTATAATTCAAAAAAAATGATTTGTTCTCAATTTTGGTTATGATAGTTTTAATATTATATATTTATCATTTTTAAATAATTATATCTATAATTACATATATTCAATTCTATATAAATTATTAATAAGTTTATTATTTTTTAATGCATAACTACATTTATTATTTGATATATTTGTAGCTCTGTTAAAACTACTTATACTGGGAAAAATTTCTATTTTATTTGTTATAATATTAGTAACCTTTATTTTTATACTAATTTCATTTAATAATATATCATGAGCATGCTGTGAGTTTTCCGAATGCGAACACCATTCTAAATTATATAATTTACTATTTGTTTTATTACCATCTTTATGGTTTACAATTTTATTATCATAATAATTGGGTAAGAACACTTTTGCTACTAACCTATGTAATAAATATTGTTTTGGATATATTGATACCCATCTATAATTATTGGGTTTATAATGTCCTTCTGTTATTCTTCCTTTATGATTTTTTACCCTTCCATGTGAAGAAATATAATAACCATCTGTATTATGAATTAAGTTGTTAGGTATAGGTTTCCAAATTTCATCTTCATCTTCATATTTATCAATATCATTAATATCATAATTCCATATAAAACCAAATGATGTTTTTCTTTTTTTTCTACAGACAGCACATATTTTCGTCTTTATATTATTCCCATTATTAAATACTTTTATAGATGTTAATTGATTATCAAATACCCATTTTGATGCATCTCTTATAGTTTCATATAATTCTATTTTTTCATTTGTATATTTATCAATTCTCCATACTTTTCTACTTGAAATCAACCGTTGCTTTGCTTTGGGAACTTTTCGTTTATGTCTATTTTGTTCTCTAGTTGTAGCCCATTCAAGATTTTCAACACGATTATCTAATTTATTATGATTAATGTGATTAACAGTATATTTATTTTCAGGATTTGGAATAAATGTTAATGCTATTAATCTATGTAATGTAATGGTTTTCCGCATACCATCATTATGTTTAATAGACAAACGAATATATCCATCTGATAATGATTTCTTTGATAACTCTTTTAAAGTTTTTTTATTTCTTATATTTCCTAATGTAGAAACCTCATAATCAGAAAAATTAGGTATTATTTTCCATAGTTCACTCATATTGTATATTTTTATAAACGTTTGTATAGCATTATTTAAATCAATTTTATAAATTAACGGTTCATTATCTCTATTTAACTTGATTTCAGCTCATTAAACATATTATAGACCTTTTGTAAATATTCCTTTTTCTCAGAATAATTAACATCATCATCAGTATTAATCTTAGCAAATGAAAAAAACATCTCACCTATTTGATTTTGTGTAAATATAAAATCTCTATAATTTTTAAAAGGAAAATTATATATAGTTTTATTATAATTACGTTCATCTTTTTCAGGGTCAGTGGTGAAGCGATAGAGCTTAATATTATTAGGATTGTCATAAAATAATTTACATTCAAATGGTTGGAGTAAGCTATTATTTCTAAATAAAGTTCTCAATTTATTTTCAACATTAAATAATTTAATTTTCTCATCTGATTTATTTGTTAATACCTTCTTTATAAAGTTCATTAAAATAATTACATTTGATAATAGCAATAGAGTTTCCTTTGTATCTTTATCATCATTTGTATCTGGTTTACAGAATACAGAAAATCGTTTATATATTGGTGGAGGCAATATTTGATAATACTCATCTTTTTCATATATTCTAAGTATAGCATCAATTACTTCTTTACTTTTACATAGATTAGTAATATGTTTATCCATTAACCCACATGTGCGTGAATACTCATGGCAATTATTCAATTGGTTAATATTATATATTTCATCATTAGAACTATGACAAATATTTTTTTTAAAACATTTTAGACTAGACCTACATATAAGTTTACACATTAAAATACAAAATGTTCCAATAAGGTGTTTCTTTTCATCTGGTAAAGAGTCAAAATGCTTTGTTGCTTCATCTTCCATTATTAGTTATATAATATGTGAATTAGATGCATTTAAGTCTTAATAATACCATAATTTAGTTGTTTTTTTTGTTAATTTAAATATATAATGACATGTTTAAAGTAAATTAACAAAAATCTATTTATCAATCTTTGTTCTCTCTGATATATGTTGAACAATTTTTTTAACCGTTTGTTCATCATATACCTTTGATATATTAGTTATAACAGAGCCTAATATATCAGTAGTAAGGTCGTTTTCAATCCATGTAGGATTATTATTAACAAAAATTTTTCTAAAATCACAAATGGTGTCAACTAATTTCATAATGAATTCTTTAACAACATCAAAATTTTTATCCCATTGTTTATTATGTCCATAAAAAGTCTTTCGTTTGATATCACTACAGCGTATAGGGAGTTTATGAATAGGTATATTAAAAAAAGCTTTATCAACAATGTCCTTATAAAATGGAATAGGTTTAGATGGAAGTTTCATAATATCGCATTGAAAATTGTCTAACACCTGTTTCACAGTGAACGCATCTTTACATTCAGTATTCAAATAGTTCTTCACACTAAATGAATTATTGTTGTTATTATTCATATTATTATTACTATTTGTAACCTTATTATCGTAATAATTATTAATTATAATATTCTTATCTGGATATTTTTCAATCATTTTGTCAATTTGGACATTTTTATCAAGAACAATTTGCTGTGAATTTATAAACGTTTCACATGTATTACGGTGACGATATAGACCTTGTAAATATACATATGATTTCCCACAAATACATTTATGAGTTTTTTGTGTACCACCCATGTACCCATATGTACCATTATGTTTTTTGGTTTGTAAATGTCGGCGATAATCATTTTTATTGTTACTTTTAAAGTTACATTTTTCACATATATATTTGAATTGAGTTTTTTTGAGTGTTTCATGTACCATTTTACTCATTATATATGGTACATATTTTACTCTTTAAGTCAAAATCCATTCAATAGACATTTTAATTTTGAATTTATGGTCACAAAATATTCAGGTGATTACAACTTTTTCTTACTGGTCAGTCACAAATCAAAGAAAAACACCTTTTTCAGGTTTCATTTTGGATTTTCCATTTTTGGACATTTTTTTGTCCATTTTTGAATATCTCAGACATTTTCTTGAAAAAAGAGTATATTTTATATATATTCTTTAAGTTAAAAAATATAATAATATATAAACAATTTAAACAACATATTAACTATGTATAGGGGGTTAAAATGAGTAATTCTTAATTAAAATCTTTCTCTCAATGAAGTATATATGGAAACAAACGAAAGTAATTATATTACAAACGCAATAAAAACAGAGTATTATAATCCATTTATTAAGAAAAAACAGGAAGAATGCGTATCTGAAACATTATATATGGTTCAATCACAAACAAGAATAATTATAAAATCAATATTATATCGTTTAATAGCGTTAGCAGCAACAATAAGTATAACATATTATTATACAAGAAATTATGCAAAATCATTTGGTATAGGAATAATGATAGAACTCTTACAAACAGTTTTATATTATACATATGAACAATTATGGAATAATATATAATGGGGTTATATATATAAAGATACGTTATTGTAGGATAAATTCATTCTATAAACAGGATGCTCGTTCGCTTCGCTCACTGCGCGGTGCCGACATTTACTATAAATATGTGGAATTTGAGTATTTTAAAGTATATCCTTCTCTCTACAAATAAAGATTTTCTAAGATGATATACTTAAAAAATTTTAAAGAATACATGTTATAATAGTATATTACCCTATAATGGAAAGATTTTTAAAATGCGAAAATGTTGAAGAAGTAAATGAAATTATTAAAGAAATGAATAAGGAAAAATATGAAAAATGTATAAATAATTCAAAAATGAAAAGTTTTTTATTTTCACAAATAAATCATTATAATTTTTTGGAAGAAGATATTAGAGACCAAGAAGAAAAATTAGAGAGCATAAAGAACCATAAAAAAAATTTAGAAAATCAAATATATTCCCTAACAAAACTATCTATTAAAGATATTAAAGAATTTATGTATGATAAATAAAAATATATAATTTGATATTACTTAAAGTAAATTATATATATAAATACAATGCAGATAAATAAGGTTTTTAGACCTCTTGTCAATAGATTTATAAAAGTAAATAATTATGAAAAAATGAAGTCAATATTAGATATAGGATTTTCTGGTGTAGAAATGATAGAGAAATATGGCATATATAATCAAGATTTTGAAGGTAGTAAAAAATTTCGTGAAGAAATTCAAATGTTGAATATGAATATAGAGAGAATTAAAAAAGAATATTCAATAGAAAAAGAGGAAATTCAAAAAAAATATGAATTAAAATATGCTAATTTGGAGGAATTAACAAATGAAATAAATAATGAAAAACAGAAAATACAGTTTTCTTTTCAAACAAAATTAGATGAACAACGGAATCAAATAGAAAAAGAATATATTGAGAAAACTACAGAAAAGGAGAAACAACTAGAATCTGTAAAAAGAGAATTAGATGAATATAGGATGAAAACAGGTGAAGAGAATATGAAAAGAGCAGATGAAAATTATAAAAAATTACAAAATATAATAGATAAATTTGATAATAAGATGGAAGAATATAGAAAAGATAAAGAAGAACAGATAAAGATATTGAGAGAAACAATAAATAGACAATATAATGATTCAAGAGAGAATTTAAAAACAGAATTAGAGAAATTAAAAGCCGAGAAGGATAAGATAATTAATGAATTAAAAGAAGAAAATAAAGAATTTAAAAATAAATATGAGAAATTAGAAGTAAATAGTGTTCTTAAGGGTAAACCATATGAAGATGCAATAGAAAATGAATTAAAAGAAATATTTGAGAAGAATAATAATAATTTTACAATAAAAAGACAAACAAATAAAACAGGAAAAGGAGATTTTATTGTAACAAATTATTACTCAAAAGTTCGTATAATGCTCGAAGCAAAGAATATGGCAAAAGTTTCGTCAACAGCAAAAGATCAGCAACCAAAATTTTACAATGATTTAAAAAATAAAACAAATAATTATCAAGGAGGTATAATAATATCAAGTGGTTTGATAGAAGGAAAAAAAGATTATAGTTTTGAGATATTAGATGATGGAAAAATAGTATGTTTTATAGAGAATTATAATTTAAATGGAGCAAAAAATATAAATATGATAATAAGTGTAATGCACGATTTAATTTTATATAATAAAACAAATCCAAATACAAAACTAAAAGAGATATTAAATATTTTTATAAAAAACTATAACAACCAATGTGATGTATTAAAACATTCAAAAAAAACATATGAATTACAAGACAAACAGGTGAAAGAATTAAAAGAACAAATATTCCGATTGTTTGATATAGATGCAGATGAACATATCTCTCAAAAAAAGACATCAGAAGATAATTTAATTTTAGAGATAAAGAGAGAAGTAGAAGAATATATAAAAAAAGAAATACAGGATAACAGTAATATAAAAATAACATACTTAAAAAAGAAAATATATAGTAAATACGATGAGTATATAAAGTTATATAAGACTGATAAAACAAATGGAATATCAAAGAAGATGATTGATACGCTAATAAAAAAGTATATTTAAATAAAAATAAATTGTATAATTATAAAAATGTATAAAAATTCAAATACTTATTTTTTTTTACACGATAATAGATATATTTATTATTTATTATTGTAAATTTAATTTTTTAAAAACTAAATAAAATTAAGACCATGTAATCATAACAAATAAATATTATATATCTAAAATACACTATTCAATGTAAAATACATTTATTAAGCACATTTCACATCATAATCACACCATCAAATCGAAATTTACAAATATACATCAAAATATATAATGTAAAATATAATTATTAAGCGCAATTCACATCATATTCACATCATCTAATTGAAATTTAAAAAGATACATCAAACCACCCAATATAAAATCAATTTATTAAACACATTTCACATCATAATCACACCATCCAAATGAAATTAATAAAGATACAACAAACCATCCAATGTAAAATCCATTTATTAAAAACATTTCACATCATAATCACACCATTCAAATTAAATTAATAAAGATACACCAAACCATTTAGTGTAAATTACATTTATTAACTAAATTTCACACCATAACCACACCATTCAATTGAAATTAAAAAATATACTTCAAATCATACAATATAAAATACAATTCTTAAACACATTTCACATCATAACCACACCATCCAATTGAAAT
>CERC01062512.1_pt1 | contig 59101 bp, 56 predicted proteins | sample 530921 | NCBI WGS metagenome assembly CERC01 (sample SAMEA2621099, study PRJEB7988) | marine metagenome | isolation source: saline water (ENVO:00002010), including
TTTAACACTCTCGATGCCCAGCGGGAGGCTTGCGAAGCGTACATCGCTAGCCAACGGGGTGAGGGGTGGCGTGCCTTGAAGCAAAAGTATGATGATGGCGGCTTCTCGGGTGGCAGCATGGAACGGCCCGCCCTTAAACGTCTTATGCAGGATATTAAAGCAGGCCACGTGGATATTGTGGTCGTGTATAAGATTGACCGCCTTACACGCTCGCTGATGGACTTTGCTAAACTCGTGGATGTGTTTGATGCCCATAACGTGACCTTCGTCAGCGTGACCCAATCCTTTAACACCACAACCTCTATGGGGCGGCTGACGCTGAATGTGCTGCTATCCTTTGCCCAATTTGAGAGGGAAGTCTCAGCCGAGCGGATTCGCGATAAAATCGCTGCCAGTAAAAAGAAAGGCATGTGGATGGGCGGGGTGCCACCGTTGGGCTACAAAGTTGAAAATCGGCAACTGCTGCTTGACCCGCCAAATATGCCGCTGGCGCAACGTATCTTTAAAGACTACCTAAAACTGGGGAATGTAGTGGATTTGAAAGAGACCTTGGATAAAGAGGGTATTACGTCCCCCATACGATTAACAGCCAAAGGTAACGCCAGAGGTGGTAAGCCATTCTCCCGCGGGGCACTGCACCACATGCTTCGCAACCCTATCTACAATGGCAAGATTCGCCATAAGGACGAGACCTACGATGGGCAGCATACAGCCCTGATTGAAGATGATCTGTGGCAGGCTGTACAGAACAAGTTGGATAGTCAAGCAGCGTTCCGCCAAGGGGAAGTTAAGAAAGTGAAAAGCAAGGCTCTCTTGAAGGGCCTTATTTATACGCCGGAGGGGATTCTTTACACGCAGACCCGAACCAAGAAGGGCAAGACCTCCTACAGATATTACACGAGCCAAGAACTGATAAATAAGCGTGGCCACCCAAGCGCCGCCTTAGGCCGCTTGCCTGCCCATGAGGTTGAACAGCACTTGCTGAAAGGTTTGTACAAGGAACTGACCAAAGATGAGGCCCTCTACAGTTGGTTGGGGCTTGACCCGATGATGGATAGCGACACGGCCAAGCATATCCGTAAGCACATTGAGGTGCTGGGCGAGGGGCTTGCGAAGTGTTTAAAACGAGTTGAAGTACACTCGAAGAAACTAGTGGCAACGGTTTCAATAGCAAGCTACGCTCAATTGATAGGCCAAAAGCTTAATATAAATGTTGAAGCAATGGCTGAAGAAGCACAGGTGAACATCAGCTACTATGTGCGCCGCGCTTATAAGGGCACGGTAGTGATTAAGCCCACGGGCAAAACTGCCCAGACTTTGGATAGCCTGCCGCAGGTGCAACTGCAGAATCTGGTAAGAGGTATCGTTTGGCGGGATGAACACTTTGCCGGCATGACCATCAAAGCCATTGCTGAGCGAGAAGGCCTATCTGAAGCGGGTATACGTAAAATCATCATGCAGAGCTTTGACCAACTCGCGAGTATATATTCCCAGTAATTTCCCTGTTATTTAGAAGCGCAAATAAGTCTCAGCCAAGCTGGGGCTTTATTTTGCTGTAAGGGGTAGGGGTGACTTTTGAAAAGAATCCCTGTTAATTCCCTGTTAAGCAGGGAATTGGGCAAAGCTATAAAGACCAAACGCACTCGGCAAAATCGCCATTTGAGACTTTTGCCCAATATCGCTGAAATACCAGAAGTCTCAGCGTGCGTTCAGTAGGGGGTATTAAAAAACCCCGCTGTGTGCGGGGTTTTGAGGCTGTATCCCAGTTTGTTAGGAAAACCTTTGAATTAGTGGTGGAGGAGATTGGATTTGAACCAATGTAGGCATAGCCAACGGATTTACAGTCCGTCCCCTTTAACCACTCGGGCACTCCTCCACGTGCGGTTAGGTAGCGAGAAAGTATCGTTTTACGTGCGTTCTGTCAACGGGTTTATAGGCAATAAATTTCACTTTTCTTACAACACTCTTTGGGTGGGGGTATTAAATGCCTGATTTTCTCTAGAAAAAGCTAATAAAAAGGGGCTACATCTTGACAAAACAGCCAAGAAGGCCTATTTGTCGTTTCAACATTATATTATTATAGGTGGCTTGCGCCACTTGGCTTATAAAAGCAACGATAGGATTTTTAAAATGAGCAGCATTTTTGAAGGCAAAACCGTATTGATCACTGGTGGTACAGGTTCATTTGGTAAACGCTTTATTACACGCCTTTTGAAGGAACATAACCCAGGTAAGGTTATTGTTTTCTCACGTGATGAATTGAAACAAAGTGAAATGGCGATGGACTTTACAGATCCACGCATGCGCTTCTTTATTGGTAACGTACGTGACGAAGACCGTCTGCGTCGTGCGTTTAACGGTGTTGATATTGTTATCCACGCTGCAGCTCTAAAGCAGGTACCTGCTGCTGAGTACAACCCAGATGAGTGCGTTAAAACAAACGTACTTGGCGCAATGAACATTGTTAACGCTGCGCTTGACCGCGGTGTTTCACACGTTATGGCTCTTTCAACTGATAAAGCCGCGCTACCTTGCAACCTATACGGCGCAACTAAGCTAGCTTCAGATAAGCTATTCACAGCTGCAAACAACATGAGCGGCGCTGGCGGCACTAAGTTTGGTGTTGTACGTTACGGTAACGTTATTGGCTCACGTGGTTCAGTTGTACCATTCTTCGAGCGCTTGGTTAAAGAAGGCGCTAAAGAGCTTCCAATTACCGACACCCGCATGACTCGCTTCTGGATTACTTTGGACCAAGGTATTGACCTTGTATTCGAAGGCCTAGAGCGTATGCACGGTGGTGAGATTTTTGTTAAGAAGATTCCATCAATGAACGTTGTTGACCTAGCTGAAGCTATTGCTCCAGGTATCCCACATAAAATCATTGGTATTCGCCCTGGCGAGAAACTTCATGAACTTATGTGCCCAGAAGATTCAGCACACCAAACAATCGAGTTTAAAGATCACTTCGTGATTATGCCGACAACAACATCGTTCGGCTCTAACATCGATTACACAACTGACCTTAAAGGTGAAAAAGGTACTTTTGTAGCTGAAGGTTTTGAGTACAAATCAAACACCAACCCAGACTTTTTGACTGTGCAGCAACTGCGTGACCTACTAGGTTACAGCGCTGACAAACTAACTAAGTCTGCGTAAGGTCTACAAAAGATGACAGGTTTCCTTCCGTACGGCCGTCAGAGTATTACAGATGAAGATGTGGCTGCTGTTGTAGCCACATTGAAATCTGACTTCCTGACAACAGGCCCTGCGGTAACCACATTTGAGGAAAGCTGTAAATCTGCCTTCAATGCTTCAAACGCAATTTCAGTAAGTAATGCCACGGCAGGTTTGCACGTGGCTTACTTAGCTTTAGGTCTAGGCGAGGGGGATATCCTCTGGACTGTGCCTAATACATTCCTTTCTACAGCAAATGCCGCGCGCCTTTGCGGCGCTGATGTTGACTTTGTTGATATCTCATCAACCACGTTCAACATGTGCGCAACCGCCCTTGAGGAGAAACTGCGCTCAGCTAAAAAGCTGCCTAAGATTGTGGCGCCTGTTCACTTTGCGGGCCAGCCGTGTGATATGCAGCGCATCTGGGAACTTTCAGAAGAATACGGTTTTTATGTTGTTGAAGATGCAGCGCATGCTGTGGGTGCAACATATAAGGGGCAACCAGTTGGTAGTGGCAAATACTCGCACGCAGCGGTATTTAGCTTCCACCCTGTGAAAATTATTACCACTGCTGAAGGTGGTGTTATTACCACCCAAAGCGACGACCTTGCTGAAAAATGCCGCAAGCTACGTAGCCACGGCATGTACAAATCAGCTGAACTTGCAGAACAACACGGCCCTTGGTACTACGAAATGGATACCCTTGGCCTAAACTACCGCATGACGGATATGCAAGCTGCCCTTGGCACGAGCCAAATGAGCCGCCTGAAGGAAAACATTGACCGTCGTAACGCCATCGCAAGCAACTACCACAAAGCTATGCTTGAGATGCCTTATGGCTGCCAACGTATGAACCCAGATGCAACTTCATCATGGCACCTGTTTGTGATTACTTGCGCTAATAGCACCGAACGCCGTGCTTTGTACGAGCACTTCCATCAAAACGGTGTGGGTGTTCAGGTGCATTACATTCCGGTACATACGCAACCTTATTACCAAGCACTTGGCTTTAAAGTTGGCGACTTCCCAATGGCAGAAGACTACTACAGCCGTTGCCTAAGCTTGCCAATGTTCCACGCGATGAGTGAAGATGATCAAAACCGTGTGATTGAACTTTTGAAAAATTTTAACGCTGAAAATTATCAGCATTCTAGAACCGCGTAATATTGCGCTTTAGCCAAAACAGGGGGCTCACATGCCACAAGCTAACTTCAAAACAGAACAAGAAACTTTTTGGGCAGGTGAGTTCGGTGACGAATACACATTCCGTAACGATGGCGCAAACATGCTTGCTGCCAACGCATCACTTTTCACTAAAGTATTCAGCCGTATGGGTAAGCCAAAATCAATCGTTGAGTTTGGTTGCAACCAAGGCATGAACTTGAAGGCAATTAACACACTACTGCCTGAGACTAAACTGACTGGTGTTGAAATTAACAAAACCGCTGCCGAGAAGCTTGAGAAAGACCTTGGCATCAAGGTGCACAATACATCAATCTTGGATTTTGATACCACTGAAAAACATGACCTTGCAATGATTAAAGGTGTGTTGATTCACATTAACCCAGAAGAACTTGCAACGGTTTACGACAAGCTTTACGCCGCTTCAAGCGAGTACATTTTTGTATGTGAATACTACAACCCAGCGCCAGTGGCTATCCCATACCGTGGCCACGATAACAAACTATTTAAGCGTGATTTCGCTGGTGAAATCCTAGAACGTTTCTCAGATCTTGAACTTGTTGACTATGGCTTCTGCTACCGTCGTGACCCTGTATTCCCGATGGATGATGTAACATGGTTCCTAATGCGTAAAACAAAATAATACGCTTTAGCCAGATACAAAAAACCCCTGCTTTGCAGGGGTTTTTTAATGCTTTAATTGCGTGGCTAATCTTACTGGTAAAGGGCTTTATAAATAAGCTCAGCGCGTTGCCAGTCTTCTTCTGTATCAATATCAACTGCGCGCCATGACGGAATACGGATAGGTGTCGCTTGATCTGAGAAGATAGGAACCATCTCAAGAAACACTTCAGGGCGACCCCAGTAAAACTGACCAACATCATGAAACGCAGGCTGTAAGTCTTGGGTACGTGTTTGCGAAAGTTCTGGGTTAAACATTTCAAGGCGGCTGTCACCACGTATTTTAAGGGCACGCTGAATTGGCGATGGAAACTCAACCACAGGGAAGCAGTAGCCAGCATCTTCTTGAAGGAGTGTTTCGTAGCCTTTTTTAAGGTCGCTTGCTTCAAGGAATGGGTTCACTGGGTAAATGCAGCATAGAGCCTCAGTTTTATGGCCGTTGCTTTCAGCCCATTCGAGGGTGTGTTTAATCACATCAAGGGTGGTAGCATGATCGTCTGAAATTTCAGCAGGGCGCATAAATGGAACAGCCGCACCGTATTGCTCGGCCACTTTTGCAATTTCAGCATCATCTGTCGAAACTAAAATAAGGTCAAAAATGCCGGCGTCTTTAGCGGCATCAATTGCGTGCGCGATTGCAGGCTTTCCAGCAAACGGGCGTATGTTCTTACGTGGAATACGTTTACTACCACCACGGGCGGGAATCATCGCAATTTTCATTTTGTAGCTGTCCTTTCGTTCCTGTATAACAGATGTGTAATTTTAAGGAAGTATAAGCCAACCATGCTCAATCAACAAACACAACAATTGATTGTTTTTCGTTGTGATGCCTCAAATACCATCGGTACGGGGCACGTTATCCGTTGCCTCACACTTGCTCACGCCATGAAAGCTAAAGGCGCTACATGCGTGTTTGTGTGCCGTGATGCCAAGGGTCATTTAAATGATTACATTGAAGCAAAAGGCTTTACCGTCCACGCCCTGCCAGAAGATGTAACTATTGAGCAGGATTGGCAACAAACAATCGAGTTTGTTAAAGCCCTAAAGCAAACGCCATTTTGGCTTGTTGTGGACCACTATCACCTTGATGTGAAGTGGGAGCATCAGCTACGCCCTTATGTGGGCCATATTATGGTGATTGACGACATGGCTAACCGTGAGCACGTGTGCGACTTGCTGCTTGATCAAAACATGGTGCCCGATATGGCACACCGCTACAAAGGGCTGCTGCATGGCCGTGTGGTTGAGTTACTTGGGCCTAAATACGCCCTGCTACGTGATGAGTTTTTAGAAGAACGTGCCAAGGTGACAAAGCGTACGTTTACGCCAAAGCATGTGCTGATTAACTTTGGGGGCGGTGATCATAAAAGCATGTGCCTTATGAGTTTGCGTGCGCTGAACTACATGGGCTACCCCGGCAAAGTAACACTTGTTGCGGGCGGCAATAACCCTGACCTTAACGAACTTGAGATTTTATGCAGTAAACGCCCAAATACAACGTTTTTGAAGTCGACCAATAAAATGGCTGAACTTATGCGTGAGGCTGATATTGCAATTGGGGCAGGGGGCTCAACAACGTGGGAACGTATGTGCCTAGGCTTGCCGTGTGTGACGATTGCTATCGCTGAAAACCAAGTTGAAATCGCTGAGTTCTTAGGTGAGAACCATTATACATTCTATGCAGGGTTGGCTAAGAACCTTACCCCACAAAAACTGGCAACATACCTACAGCAGGTCTTCTTTGATGAAAAGAAATTCAGAGGGATTGAAGAGCATTCATCTTCGCATGTTGATGGGACAGGGGCTCAAACGATTGCCAGCATCCTGCTTGATAAAGACAATGAAGTTTTAAAATAATGACGAACACCAAGCCATTTGGGGCGCTGCGCCCCTTAACCAATGATGATGCCCGCCAACTGCTTGATTGGCGCAATAGTGACCATGTACGTAAGTTTATGGTAAACCAAGACCTTATCGAGTGGGAAGGCCACCAGAAGTGGGTTGCAAAGGTTGTAAGCATGCCTGATGACTACCGTTACTATATTTATGAAGTTGAGGGCACACCTACAGGCATGATTGGGTTTTACGGCTTTGATGAAAACCGTAATGCCGAGTGGGGGCTTTACATTGGTGATGAGAACGCCCCTAAGGGCTCTGGCGAAAGTATGTGCCGCCTAGCCTTAGATAAGTTCTTTAACGAACTTCACGGCGAAAGCCTTGAAACATTTGCCCTTGCAGATAATGCACGTGCCATTAAACTGTACCAAAAGCTGGGCTTTCAAACCATTGACAAAGGTGAGAAAAACCACCATTACTTAAAAATTACACGCGCCGAGTGGCAGCAGTAATCACTAATACACGAAAAAACATAGGTAAACACATGAGCCAAATTATCGTTAACGACCCAGCCGTTGAAAGCTACTCAATCGGTCCAGACTCGGCCCCATTTATTATTGCTGAGGTTTCTTGTAACCATAACGGTGACATTAACCGCGCATTTGAAATTATTGAAGCTGCTGCAAAAGCCGGCGCTCATTCAGTGAAATTCCAAACCTACACAGCCGATACGATGACCCTTGATATCAACGAGGGTGAGTTTGCTATTACCGATGAAAAATCACTATGGACAGGCTACAACCTATACAAACTTTACCAAGAAGCCTACACCCCTTGGGAATGGCATAAAGCCTTGTTTGATAAAGTGCGTGAATTTGGCATGATTCCACTCTCAACCCCGTTTGATGCTACAGCCGTGGACTTTCTTGAGAAGGAAGTAAACCCAGGCATTTACAAAATTGCATCATTTGAAAACACTGATATTCCACTCATCGAAAAGGTTGCTAAAACAGGCAAGCCGATGATTATCTCAACAGGGATGGCAACCTCTGAAGAGTTAGAAGAAACTGTTACAGCGGCTAAAAACGCTGGCTGTAAAGAGCTTATCTTGCTGCAGTGTACTAGTGCCTACCCTTCAGACGCTGAAGACGCAAACCTTGCCACAATGGCCGATATGCGTGAACGTTTCGGTGTTCAAATTGGCCTAAGTGACCATACCCTTGGTTTGGCCGTGCCGCTTGTATCGGTTGCAATGGGTGCAACAGTTATTGAAAAACACTTTATGCTGCGCCGTGCTGACGGTGGCCACGATAGCGCATTCTCGCTTGAGCCTAAAGAGCTTGAAGACCTAGTGGTTGAAAGCAAGCGTGCATGGCAGGCTATTGGTAAAGTGTCATACGGCCCATCAAGCCCTAAAGAAGAGAAATCACTTGTGTACCGCCGCAGCTTATACATTGTTGAAGATGTGAAAGCTGGCGATACCCTTACTGAAGAGAATGTACGTGCGATCCGCCCAGGTTTAGGCCTGAAACCTAAGTACATGAAAGAGCTTTTGGGTAAAGTTGCAACCGCCGACCTTAAGCGTGGTACAGCTTTGAAGCACGAGCATTACAAATAAGGCTTATTTAAAGTCTACCTGATAAACGGTCACAGCGTTGTGGCCGTTTTTCTTATGGCCATCAATAATATCGTAAACGGCTTTCTCAAGTTTGCCACCAATGAACAGTTCTGGGCCGGGGCGGAAGATATGAATCGGGATAGCCCCTTTAAACATGTGCGAGATATTATCAATCGCCGAAGTTGCAACAGCCGCAATAGCTGCTGGCATTTTTTTGTTGGTCACAATCCATGGCTCAATGGCCATGTCAGGGCGCTTAATCGTGAAGCCCAAATCCGCAATTTTTTGGAGGTTATTTTCACTCTCATAACGGTGTGGGAAGTAGTAAAGCGTTTTACCTACAAACTTCATTTTGGCGGCTTTTAAAACCTCAAGGTATTTATCAGCATGGGCGTAATTGTGCTCAACGTAGCAGGTACCTAAAAACCAAACCTCATCAGTTTTTCTAAATTCTTTTAATAGCTTACGAACTCTATCTAAAGTATTAGTTTCAACCTTATCTGAGGCTGGTGGCTGAATATCATCATAGATTGTAAATAGGGTCGCAGCCTTTGGGTGGCTGAATTTTAAACCTGAAATAACACGTAAAATACGGCCTGTAATATCGCGGCGTGTAAAGCGGTAATTGAAACGTTTTGACTTTGGATCGTTGGGGTTATGGCGTAGTGGCACGATGAAGTTGGGAAGAGCTGTGCCTTCATCCAAAAGCATGATTTCTTTAGCGCCAAATAGCTGTTCTGCAATGGCCAAAAAGTGGCGGTGCGGACGTGATAAAAAGTTACCTGTTGCTGCAAGCTCGAGCGGAAGCTCACACTTAGTATTCGCAAACTCAACAAGTTCACGGTGAAAGCTGCGGGCTGAAAATACTTTAGACCAAGCGACTTTCATCTTCCCGCAGAAGGTACGGCCTTTGCCTGGGGCAATCCAGTAGTTAGGGTAGGCAACGTATTGTACGTGACCCCAGTCATGCGGATTTACAATTGATTTTAGCTGATCAATTTGTGTGCCAAAGGGCTTGTTGAAAAAGAGAACTGCACACTCTTCAGGTGGCAGGTTGCGTGCATGGCAGGCTTCCAATGCATTGAGGTATTGCATCGGGTGCGAAATTGAAAAGACGTATTTGATTTTAGTGCTCATGCGCTTCTTCTGAATTGGTTGTTCATAACTATTAATGTGAACGCCACACAAACTATATTGTTTGCGGTTCTTTGACTAGTAGTAAATAAGCTCGTCAATTTTACTCAGGCTTATTCTGAATGGCGCTTGCTTCACGGCGGTAGAGGTTGCTTACAATCTCAAAGATAAATGCGGCACTCCAACCGAAGAGCAAAAAGCCATTGGCTGATTCAATACTGCCGAGTAGTTGCCAATCAGGGCCCAGTACAATGTCGCCATAGCCCACAGTTGTAAAGCTTGATACTGAAAAGTAAACCGCTGTGTGTAGGTTCGCAATAGCGCCAACTTTCCAAAACATTAAAGCCCAAACCCACATTTGAACAATACCCACCATCATCACGGCTAGCACAACGGCTGTAATGTAAACGGCCTTCCAGTGGCTAAAAAGGTTGTTTGAAAACCAGGTACTGGTCTTTTTGGCAATGCGCATAATGTAGTCAAAGCAAATCGCCTGAAAGAACACTGTAAAGCCAATCAGCAGGCCACCAATAAAAAAGTGTTCAAACATAGTTGTGAGGTGTTCAGTCATGAGGGTGTAGCGCTTATTATTAATTATGTTCTGTATAGTACTTTGTTTTTATTCACCTTTAAAGGCTGTTTGTCGAAAGCCCAAAACTGTGGCATAACAAATGCCATTAACTAACCGCTAAAGGGTTTAAAAGTGGCAACACAAAACTACGATGTACTTATTATTGGGGCAGGGGGCGCAGGCCTTATGTGCGCGGCCGAGTGTGGCAAGCGTGGCCGCAAGGTACTTGTGGTTGACCACGCTGATAAAGTGGGTAAAAAAATCCTTATTTCAGGTGGTGGACGCTGCAATTTTACAAACCTAAATATTCTGCCTGAGCGCTTCTTGTCAGAGAATAAACACTTTTGTAAGTCGGCATTTAGTCAGTTTGACCAGCACGATTTCATTGCCCTTGTGCAAAAGCATGGGATTAAATTCCACGAGAAGAAACTCGGTCAGCAATTCTGTGATGAATCTGCCCAGCAGATTGTTGATATGCTTCTCGCCGAATGCGCTGAAGCTGGCGCAGCAGTGCAAATGAATACCACAATCGACGGCATTACCCATACAGAGGGTACCTACACAATAAAAACCTCAGAAGGGGATTACACCGCCCAAAGCTTAGTGATTGCCACAGGCGGATTATCAATCCCCAAAATTGGGGCAACCAGTTTTGGTTATGAGGTTGCCAAACAGTTTGATGTTCAACTGACCGACCTTATGCCCGCCCTTGTGCCTTTTACGTTTAATAATAAAGATGCTGAGCTTTACGAAGGCCTTTCAGGCATTGCCTTTGATGCTGAGGTAACGTGCGGCAAAACCCAATTCCGTGAAAATGTATTGCTGACGCACCGTGGGTTAAGCGGGCCTGCGATTTTGCAAATTTCATCGTACTGGCGCCCGGGCGAAAGTATTACTATTCAGCTGCTGCCCGATGTGGACTGGCAAACCTTGATGAAAGATAAACGCCAAACAAACCCTAAACAAGACCTTGCAAACGTGCTGGCCGAACAACTGCCCAAGCGCTTTGTGCAGCGTCTTGTTGAAAATGATTATATTCCGAATACATCGATGGCGCAGGTCTCTGATAAAGTCATCCATGACCTGACCGAGCTGTTTACCAAGTTCACCTTCAAACCAAACGGTACCGAAGGTTACCGCAAGGCTGAGGTTACCCTTGGCGGCGTAAGCACGGCAGCCCTTAACGCCCGCACGCTTGAGTGTAAAACCCAAGAGGGGCTGTTCTTTATTGGTGAAGTGGTGGATGTTACTGGTTGGCTTGGCGGCTATAACTTCCAGTGGGCATGGTCATCAGGGTTTGCCGCAGGCCAGGTGGCCTAATCAATCTATTTCACAAACTCTTCAATGCCTAGGGTGCTCGCAAGGTGGTAGTAAATCACAACCACGACCGCAAAAAAGGCAATCATAATAAGCTCGTGCTTCCAGTGGTTGTTATGCAAAAACCCTTTGTGGGTATCGTCTGTTTTATCCTTTGCGGCCTTATGGTCTTTCACCGAATCAAAAACCTCATCTCCAAACATGACTGACATAAACGTACCCGCAGCTGAAAGCAAAATCACAGCCCAATAAGGGTAAGGGTTGGCTAAAATCTTGTAAAAAATCTGGGTAATGGGCGTTGTGTTGTAGTAGTCAGCAAAGCCAAAAAACACCACTAGGTTTAGGGTAATGGCAATCGCCCATACAATAACTTCCGAGGCAACCATCCGTATACCAAAGAGCAAACGCATCGGAAAGTCGAGCAAAAAGCCAGCATCCGCAATAGGGGTGCACAGTACAAAAAAGCTCCATGTTAGGGCTGCAACAACACCGCCTGTAGCAAGGCCGTACTCATAACTTAAATAGCCAAAGTAGCTCAGCAATATTACGCAAAGCAGGGCAAATTTAGTAATGGTTTTCTTTGCAGGAGTTGGGGCAGTTTGGTCGGTTTGGGCTTGGTGTGACATGGGTTGTACTTTCTTTATTTGATCGAATTATATCAGTTTTTTAGGCAATGCTAAGCCTTTTGCTTGCACCCTGCTAAACACGTGGCACAATGGGCGCCTCTATGCCCAACGAAGGAATGCACACATGCCAAACTCAAAAACTGATTATGCCTACATCGCAGGCTCGGCCCACTTGGATATTATTGCAAGCGTCACTGGCGCGCCTGACGTTATTGATAAAATTGGCACCGTACAATACGAGTTTGGTGGCACAGCCTATAACTTTGCCATGAACATGCAGCTTTCAGGCGTGGATACTGTTTTTACAGGCGCTTTTAACCAAAGCCCTATTTCACAAATGATTCTGACCGAAATGATGAACCAAGGCATCCGCACCCACGTGAAGACCATTGCCAACCTGCCGGAAGCTGGCTTTTGTGCACAGCTTGTGGGGGGCGATCTTTACTCTGCCGTTTCATCAATGCCTGTTGAGCATGTCACCTTCGGCGAAGACTTTTTTAAACAAGGCATGGCCAACTGTAAGGATAAATCAGGCAAGGGCAGCCTTGGCCAAGCGAAGTGCCTTGTGCTTGACTGTAACCTTGCGCCTGAAACGCTGAACAAAGCCGCAAAGGCAGCAAAGTCGCAAGGTATTGGCGTGTACATCGCAGGCGTATCAGAAGCTAAGTGCGTGCGTATTCTTGAGGTTGAACACCCAATTAAAGTGGTGTTCGTAAACGCTACCGAGATGGATTACCTCGTTACCCACATGGACGATGCAAAAACATGGGAAGACGTTGCCCAAATTAAAGGCTGCGCTTTTGTTGTAACCCAAGGCGCCAAAGGCGTGACCTTATGCGAAGCTGATGGCACAGCCCAACACTTTAGCGTGCGTGCCATTAAAACAGCCTCGAATACACTGGGCGCAGGCGATATGTTTAGCTCAACCTTTATTAAAGCCCATGCATTCGATGGTGCAAGCTTCTCTAAAGCCATTGAAGCGGGTATTCAGGCCGCCGCCAACGTGCTTGAGCGTGATAACGCCAGCCTTGGCCGTCAGCAAGCTCTAAACAGCAATATTGAGTCTATTGCCTCACGCGCTGAGATTGATAACCTAACTGAACTTTTAAACCGTGACGGGCTTGAGCGTTTCATGCGTGCCCGCTCACTATTTGAAAAGCCGTTCTATATTATCCTTTGTGACGTTGACCACTTTAAACGCTTTAACGATACCTACGGCCACGACGTGGGTGATGAAGTGCTGCAAAAGGTGGGTAAGGTCATTAAAAAGTGTATCCGTAGTAAAGACGCTGTGGGCCGCTGGGGCGGGGAAGAGTTTGTTTGCCTTATTGATGATGCCAACCTCAAAGTCGCCGAAGGTATTGCCGAGCGTATCCGTACTGAAATTTCAAAAATCAAAATCAAAAACGTTGATGAAGGCATCACTCTAAGTGCAGGCGTAGCCTTTAGCGATGTTGAAGCTGCCTGGACCGAAGCCCTTAAAGCCGCCGACGAAGCCCTTTACCAAGCTAAAGAAAATGGCCGTAACCGAGTTGTGGTTTCTAGCTGGCAGCAGCGCTTGTTGTAATTCTCAACAGTAAAAAATATGCGCTGTTGCTATATCTCGTTGCAGCAGGGCAGGCGGCATGCTAAAGATTGAAGAATATTCAATCTTCTAAATGTTTTCTTTATGTCTTCTTTCGAAGGATAATACCTATGTTTGAAATTACCGCAAACGCCAGCCTGACTGGCCGCAAGCTTCATGTTACCGCATCGGGTTCGACCAATGCTCACGGCTTCGAAGCTGAAACCGAAGTGCACGCGGGCCTCATGACTGTCCGCATCAAGCTGACCAAGCCCGTCAAGAACGACCCCAGCTGCCCGTGCTCGGGCTGTGGCTGTGCCACCCCGAACCCCGAAAGCGGCCTCGATACCTATATCGATGTGCCGGCAGGTGTTCAGCGTGTGGTCGTCACTGTGCCGCTCGAAGGTACAATCGGCGACTTCACGCTTTAATCCCACACATACCCTTCATACAAACCTGAAAGGACTCATATGTTTGAGATTGCCTCCAATGCCACTGTCGAAAACGGCAAGGTCAACGTCAGCGCAAGCGTCAACTGCCCCACGGGCGGCTACGCGCTTGAGGTTGACAAGCAAAAGTACGGCGAAGTTCTGGTGATTTCGGTCACCCTGCGCCGTCCGGCCCCAGGCGCAATGGTCACCCAGGCCTGCACCACGCCCACGCTTGACACCAGCTACGACCTGCCCGAAGGCATCAACCGTGTCTGCGTCTTCATCGAACCGAAAAGCGACCCCGCATTCGACTTCGAGCTCTAACCCTTAACGAAAAGCCCCCAGAGAAATCTGGGGGCTTTTTTGTTTTATATGATTAAACTTATAGTAACTAAAATTATGGGTTGCATTTTTACTCGTAAAATATTGCTATGGGAGGTATTCTCATTTGATGAAAAAGCTCACACCACAATATAAAATGCGTCTGGTTAGGCTAAGCAAACGTTCTATGCGTAAGAAAAAGTTTAGTCAGGCCAGATTTTACTCATTATCCTTATCTGAAGTTGTGGCGCTTAAACAAAAGTTCCCTCTAGTTAGTGTTAAATTTCTCAAGAATGCAGTAATTGAAATTACTGCCCCCCCAGTTTTAAGAATGAATAATCATTCTGATGAAATATTTCAGTTTTTAGCATGTATAAGGGCCTCAGCTGTGATTAAAAATAGGTCTCTAAAAGTTGATTTTACAACAATTCAAGATATGTCTCCGTTGTGTACAATGTTAGTTGCGGCTGAGGTCCACAGGTGGCAGAAGATGTGCAAAAAAAGGTTGAGGGTCGTTGACTCAGATTCTTGGAAACCAGAGATTAGGCGGCTATTTATTGATATGGGTGTATTTGGCCTTGTAGAAGTTGTTAACCCTTTCAGAGATTATGAAAGTCCCCGTGAAGAAAGCTTTATTAAGCTGCGTTCCGGCCAAGAAGTTGATTTAGGGGCAGCATTAGAAGATATTGAGCGTGAAGTGTCAAAAGTAGCGTTGATTATAGAATCTCAGCCTTTAATGTATGGAGGCATTGAAGAGGCTGTAACAAATGTTTCTCAATGGGCATATAAGACAGGTGACTATCCTTTTGAAATTAAGGAAAGATGGTGGTTCGCAGCATCCTATAATCGGTTATTAAAAAGGGTTACAATAATGGTATATGACCATGGTATTGGAATACCAGACAGCTTACCCCTTAGGTGGGCTGAAAAGCTCAAGGATTGGACTGCAAGGCTAGGCTTGAGTGGGTTGAATGATTCTCACCTTATTGAGGCTGCTGTTGAAATGCCGAGAACAGCATCGGGCGCTGATTATCGAGGAAAAGGATTGCCTAAAATGAAAAAACTTCTTGAACGGTTTGATAGGGGGGGGCTTTGTGTATATAGTGGGTTTGGTGAATATCGAATCTCATACCAAGATAATGAATTCGTATCTCATAAAGTTGAACACAGCAACTCATTAGGTGGCACTTTGATTGCTTGGGAGGTTTACTCATCATGAATGATAAAAATAATACTATACATGTTAATCTCGGTCAGGAGTTCTCGAAATATCCAGCAGGGAGAGTCAAGTCTGATGGCCCGCACAGCGGTGAGAGATTTAGAGATGATATTCTGATTCCTCTTTTGGAGGGTTCTCACTCAGTTGAAGTTCTATTAGATGATGGTGTTATTGGCTACGGCTCATCTTTTTTAGAGGAATGCTTTGGTGGGCTTGTCCGCAAGGGGTATTCGCTAGAATTCCTAAAAAAACACCTATATCTTACATGTGCGCAAGAGAGCTTTAAATTCTACATAGATGAAATATGGTCATACATCGAAGACCAAGAACAACGAGGTTGAAATGCCGGATTGTAAATTTGATATTTTTAATTTCTTGGGCGCAATTGGGACAGTATATGGGTTTCTTTCATTTGCTCTTTTTTCTCCTCTGAAAGAGAAAAAAGAAAAGCGCCGCTTACTGTTAAATGAACTCAAAAGTAAGCTTAAAACCTTTCACCACTCAGCAGTTGAGTATTGGGATACAACGACACAACAAGATGCGTTATCAACTATTGCCCTTTCGAATAAATCTGATTGCTATAATGTTCTCAGCCGGCTTGAGAGCATAGACTTAAGGCCTAAATCGAACTTGGTACATATCAAGGCTGCTATTAGGAAATATGACAGGGCTGCCACTGGTGGAAAATTTCAAACAGCTGATAAGGATAACAGTTCAGAAGCCATTGCTTATATGGTGGAGAAATATGAAAATGCTAACGAAGCTATCGACACTGCATTAATGGGTCTTGAAGGAACTGTGTTCGGATTTGTATTTAAATGGTGGAGGCGGGGGGAGTCGAACCCCCGTCCGCAACTTGATCCACGATAAGTCCTACATGCTTAGTCGCTATTTGATTTAACAATAGACCTGTCTAACGACAAACTAGTCTAAGGCGATCCCGAAGAAAATTCAGCCGCTTGCGTGGGCCGCATTAAGCCTATTCCACAAAAATAAAAATTCCAAAGGTCCCTAGTGGAAGAGAGAGTCTCTAGAACCTAGCCGGTTATTAGGCAGCTAGTGCGTATTCGAAGTTATCTTCTGCAACTATAAAATTGACGTTTTTTTAACGGAGGGACATCGCCGCCGGCATGCACTTAGTCGCTTTCAGGCCCCGTCGAAACCGTGGCGCCCCCACGAACTATGTACATTAGTAATATATGCATGTTTTGTGCCTTTTTCAATAAGATTACGTAAATTACTTGTATATGCATATTAATGGATGGGACGATTATTCAGAACTTGTTTGCGCTTTGAACGTTGGTATACACAACAGTAATTAACAAGATAGAGCCATGAAACTCATCCACGCGACAACCGCTGACATTAACTACATTATGACCCTTGAAAATACGCCCGAAAATGTGGCGCATATTGACCAGTGGCCACAAGAACAGCATGAAGAGGCTTTTGCCTCGGACCAGTACGACTATTATATTTTGTATAATGAAGCTGGCGCCAAGCTAGGCTACATCATTGCCCGCCTTGAACCTGACGAGGAACGTGTGAAGCTGCAACGCATCGTGATTGAAGAGAAAAACCAAGGGCAGGGCACCAAAGCAGTAGATGCCTTTATTGAGGCCTACCGTGACGAGCCCTATAAGCTGGCCTATGTGCACGTTAAAGGTGGCTACAAACCGCTTGTGCAGTTTTACCACCGCAATGGCTTTGATGAAGATATGAATGAGGATTTTGATATTTACGGCTACACGGCCTTGAGCCACGTTTTCTAGAATTGTGAATTTAGTGGTGGATTTTTCTTTCTCAACGCCAGCAAGCCGCGCAGCGTAGAATAACTACGTGAGCAGCGAGCAAGGCAGAGAAAGGAAAAGACGACCTAAATTAACGCTCTAGCGCCAATCTTCAGGTGGCTCGTATATGTCATAGAATTCATCAGGTCTGAAAACACGACGATGACCATCACCGTGGGCGAGTGACGGGTTTGTAATTACAAAAAGGCTCATGTCACGCACGTAGGCAACGCCTTCAATGTAGTTGTTTTGTGAACCGATTTTTTCACGGAAGCCAAAGCCCATAGGCTCAAGCAGGCCCTTTTTATCTAGAATATTCAGTGTAACGTCCATCCGGCGGGACATATCTTGCGCCATGGCCTTGGTTTCGTCAGGGTTAAGATTGGTGCCACCTTCTTCAAGGGCTTTGGTAAAACTGTAGTGGGTTGTGAGGTCAATCCAATCCCCCTGGAGGTTGGGGAGGCCTTTGCCTTCACGCAGGTCTTGCTTCGCTTCGTGGGTAAAGCGTTTTAAAGCTTCGGGCGAAGAGGGCATGTGCATCACCTGACGCTCAAGGCTTGTGCGCTGGCGAGGTTTATCATCATCACGAGGATCGTACATGTGTTGCCCTTTTTATTACTATAATAAAGGTGTGGGGTAGGGCGTACGGCTTTTCAAGGTTTTGAGGGGTTATATAAACACGGAACTTTAACGCCACTATTTTAGTTAAACACTGTATTAGCTGTTTGAAATGACGAGAAAGTTTGCTACCGTCATGGCATCAAAATTAATTCAATAAAAACAAAGGTTTTGTTCTTATGCGTATTCTAAAAATCATTATCGCTATTTTGGTGATTCTTCCTGTGGCTTTGTACCTCGTACGTGAGCCTCTAATTAAAATGGCTGTTAACAACGTGGGCACACAAGTTGTGGGCACCGAAGTTAACCTTGACGACGTTACGTTTAAGCCGTTCTCAGGCTTGCTAGAGCTTAAAGGCTTTAGCGTAGCAAACCCACAAGGTTACGAAAGCCCATACGCTGTAACTCTAGGCGGTGTTAAAGTGCAGCTTGAGCCAAAATCACTACTATCAAACCGTATTCAAATTCAGGAAATCACAATCACTGACCCTGCAATTACCATTGAAGGCGGCATGAAAAAGAACAACCTAACCGACCTACAAGAAGGCATGATGAAAAACCTACCAGCCTCAAGCGAAGAAGCTGCACCAGCTGAAGAGCCTGCCGCTGCTGAAGGCGAAGGTAAAAAGGTTGAGATTGACCTTGTTCAAGTGCAATCAGGCAAAGTATCAATCACTAAGCCAATTGCCCTTACTGCAAACCTAGGCACCATCACCATGCGTGACATTGGTAAAGAAGGCGACAACGTGACTCTTGCTGAGTTCATTAACAACATCCTGAATGCTGTTATTAACGACGCAACAAAGTCAGCCACAAGCGAAATGGCCAAGCAAGGCAAGGCCATTATGGATAAAGCTGGCGCCGAAGCCCAAGGTAAAGTTGACGAAATCGGCAACAAAATCAAAGGCTTCTTTGGCGGTAAATAATACTGCTCAAGCTTAAGCGATTAAGGCCTCCCCGATGGGAGGCCTTTTTGTATACTGAATATGCCAAAAAATAAGCCGAAAAATAAGTGATTCCCTTTTGTTTTTATGTGTTTTACAGCCTTGACATGGCTGCTCAAAGGCATATATTGCCTAAATAGGATTAATTCATATCTATTTAAAGATTGAGGTAAAACTGTGACGATTAAACTTTCACGCATGGCCGACTACGCCGTTACGCTAATGGCGGTGTTTGCACGCTCGCAAGAAACATCAAACGAAGCTGAACTGATGACAGTTTCGGCCCTTGCTGCCAAAACAGGCCTGAGCGAAGCAACCGTTAGCCAAATTCTGAAAAAGCTTACCCGCCAAAAACTTTTAAACTCATGCCGTGGGGTAAACGGTGGCTACAGCCTTGCTATGGGCGCTGAAACCATCACCATGGCCCACGTGGTTGAAGCAATGGACGGCCCAATCTCACTCACACGTTGCCTTGATACTGATAATGCCTGCTGCTACGCCGGCACATGCAATACAAAAGATAGCTGGGCGCAGGTGAACACTGCCGTGCGCGAGGCCTTAAACTCAATGACCCTGAAGGACATTTGCCGATGAACACCGCTGCTAAAATGCCAACACCACCTGCGGACAACGTCATCAACAAAGATACGCAGCTCGACAAGACGTATAAATACGGTTTTAGCTCAGATATCGAGATGGACTACGCCCCAAAGGGCCTAAACGAAGATATTGTACGCCTTATCTCAGAGAAGAAGGGCGAGCCTGAGTGGATGCTTGAATGGCGCCTTAATGCCTTCCGTATTTGGCAAAACATGGTTGAACCTAACTGGGCAAAGCTGGGTTACCCACCGATTGACTACAACGACATTTACTACTACGCGGCCCCTAAAAGCCAAAAGGAAAAGCCAAAGAGCCTGGACGAAGTTGACCCAGAGCTATTGGCTGTTTACGAAAAACTAGGTATTCCGCTTAAGGAGCAAGAAGTACTAGCAGGTGTAGAAGGCACCTCAAACGTTGCGATTGATGCGGTGTTTGATAGTGTTTCGGTTGCGACCACGTTTAAAGATAAGCTGGCCGAGATGGGCGTGATTTTCTGCCCAATTTCGGAAGCGATTCGTGATTACCCAGAGTTGGTGAAAAAGTACCTAGGCACAGTGGTACCGCAGGGTGATAACTTTTTTGCAGCGCTAAACTGCGCCGTGTTTACTGATGGCTCGTTCGTGTATATCCCCAAAGGGGTGCGCTGCCCGATGGAGCTAAGCACATACTTCCGTATTAACGCCCGCGACACAGGTCAGTTTGAGCGTACGCTGATTATCGCTGATGACGATAGCTACGTTTCGTACCTTGAAGGCTGCACCGCCCCACAACGTGACGAAAACCAACTGCACGCCGCAGTGGTTGAACTTGTGGCCATGAAAAACGCTGAGATTAAATACTCAACCGTTCAAAACTGGTACCCGGGCGATGAAAACGGCAAGGGCGGTATTTACAACTTCGTAACCAAACGTGGTACCTGTAAGGGCGAACGCAGTAAGATTAGCTGGACACAGGTTGAAACAGGCTCAGCCGTGACGTGGAAGTACCCAAGTTGCATCCTTGAGGGTGATTACTCAGTGGGTGAGTTCTACTCAGTTGCTGTGACCAACAACTGCCAGCAAGCCGACACAGGCACCAAGATGATTCATAAGGGTAAGAACACCAGCAGTACCATTATTTCAAAAGGTATTTCAGCTGGTCGTAGCAACAACACGTACCGCGGGTTGGTGCATATCTTCCCTGAGGCTGAGAATGCCCGTAACTACACCGAGTGTGACTCGCTACTTATGGGTAACAAGTGTGGGGCGCATACCGTGCCGTACATCCGTGCCCACAACAATACAGCGAACCTTGAGCACGAGGCCACAACAAGTAAAATTAGCGATGAGCAACTCTTCTACTGCCGCCAACGTGGCCTGAGCGAAGAAGACAGCGTGTCGCTTATCGTTAACGGATTTGCAAAAGACGTAATGCAACAATTGCCAATGGAGTTTGCTGTAGAAGCGCAAAAGCTGTTGGGTATTTCACTAGAAGGAAGCGTAGGTTAATTATGACTGAACTATTGAACATTGAAAATCTGCACGCGCGTGTTGAAGAAAAAGAAATCCTAAAGGGTCTAAGCCTTAAGGTAAACGCAGGCGAAGTGCACGCCATCATGGGCCCGAACGGTTCGGGTAAGTCGACCCTTGCAAGCGTACTTGCAGGCAAACCAGGCTACGAAATTACTGAAGGTTCAGTGAACTTCCAAGGTGAAGACCTGCTTGAGTTTGAAGCTGAAGAACGTGCCCAAAAGGGTATCTTTCTTGGGTTCCAATACCCGGTTGAAATCCCTGGTGTAAACAGCATGTACTTTTTGCGTACAGCCCTAAACGCCCAGCGTAAAGCCCGCGGCGAAGAAGAGTTAGATGGCATCGACTTTATGGACTTCATCCAAGATAAGCTTGAGCTACTTGATATGAACACCGAGTTCCTAAAGCGCCCTGTAAACGTCGGCTTTTCAGGCGGTGAGAAAAAACGCCACGAAACTTTGCAAATGTGCGCCCTTAACCCAACACTTGCCCTGCTAGACGAGACTGACTCTGGCCTTGATATTGACGCTTTGCAGATTGTGTCACGCGGTGTAAACGCCATGCGTGGTGAAGGTAAAGCCATTGTGCTGATTACCCACTACCAACGCTTGCTTGACTACATCGAGCCTGACTTTGTGCACGTTCTAAAAGACGGCCAAATTATTAAATCAGGCGACAAGACCCTTGCAACCGAACTTGAAAAAGAAGGCTACAGCGGCCTAACGAACGAAACCACCGCTGCCTAACCTGGAGAGATTTATGGCTGTTTTACCTAAACACAAAGCACAACTAAACGCCGCTCGCAAAATGGCCACCAGCCATGCGGAAGCCTTGGCAAGCTACGAAGCCCCACGTGGCTTACAGTCGCTATTGCCAACAGCTGATGCACGCGCCGCGTTTGAAAAAGCTGGCTTCCCGACCCCAGTGAACGAGGCTTGGACGTTTACCAACCTGGCCCCACTAGCTAAAACCAACTTTACCTTGCCACACAAAGGGCAGGTGAGTGGCGCCGTGATTGGTGAAGCTAAACTGGTTCGTGATGCCGTGACCTTGGTTTTCATTAACGGCCAGCTGAGCTACGACCTTTCAGAGATGACATCACTCCCTGTAGGCGTGACGATTGCGCCGCTTAGCCAAGCCGCTTCAATGCTGACAGACAGCCAAGTGGCCAAGCTTAAAGGCAAAACAACTGACGGTCTTGCCGCTGCAAACACAGCCTTCTTGACCGATGGCTACGTACTGCGTGTAGATGAAGGCCAAAACATTACAACCCCTGTTGAGTTGGTATTCCTTTCAACGGGTGGCAAGCAAGCCATTAACTTGAAGACGTTTATTACGGTCGGTAAGGGCAGCACGCTTGAGCTTTCTGAGGTGTACCACAGTACATCGGAAGAAGCCTACTGGCACAACAGCGTGACATATATTGATGTGGCACAAAACGGCCAGCTGCACTTTACCCGTAAGCAAGACGAAGGCACCGAAGCTTTCCATACGGCTGAAGTGCATACCACACTCCAGCGTGATGCTTCATTTTATGGGTTTGTGGCAAACCTAGGCTCAAAAATTGCGCGTACGATGTTCGAAACAAACGTGGCGGGCCACAATGCTAGTGCAAACCTTGCGGGCTTTAGCCTAACGGGTAAAGGCCAGCACCATAACACATCAACCCATACGCTGCACGGGGTTGAGCATACAAACGCCAACCAAATCTTCCGCAATGTTGTGGCAGAAGGGGGGCATAGTGTGTTTATGGGTAAGTACCATGTGCTCGCAGAAGCCCAACATACCGATGCTGCCATGCTGAACCAAAACCTACTCTTGGCGCCAAGCGCTAAGGCCGACAGTAAACCTGAGCTTGAAATTTACGCTGATGACGTCAAGTGCAGCCACGGCGCCACCACCGGTAAGCTTGACGAAACAGCCCTGTTTTACCTGCAAGCCCGCGGTATTGATAAGTCAACCGCCATGGCTATGCTGACCGAAGGTTTTATTGATGACCTGCTCAACGCACTACCAAACAGCCAAGCGCGCGAACGCCTGCATGATGCTATTCACCGCTGGCTTGGCCGCAGCATGTCAACGAGCATGAAAGGCTAACGAGTATGGGTGCAGTCACTTCAATGAACACCGCTAAAGTTGCGAATGCACGCAAAGACTTTGCGTTGTTTGACGCGCAGCCAGAACTTGCATTTCTTGATACGGCGGCAAGCGCGCAAAAACCAAAGCAGGTTCTTGCCGCTATTGAAGACTGTTATGCCCAGCATTACGCCAACATCCACCGCGGTGTGTATAAGCTTAGCCAAGAGGCAACAATGGCTTATGAAGGCGCGCGCAAAACCGTTGCTGAATTCATCAACGCCGACGAGCGTGAGATTATCTTCACCCGTAACGCCACCGAGAGCATTAACCTTGTGGCCAGCACTTGGGGGCGCCAAAACCTTAAAGCGGGTGATGTTGTGCTGCTCAGCGAGCTTGAGCACCACGCCAACATCGTGCCGTGGCACATGCTGCGTGACGAATTGGGTATTGAACTGCGCATTATCCCCATGACGGATGAGGGCGGTATTACTCTTGACGCCTTTAAGTCAGTACTTGATGACAAAGTAAAACTACTTGCCATCACGCACATGTCAAACGCGCTGGGCACCTGCCCACCCGTTGCCGAAATGGTCAAACTTTGCAAAGCCAAAGGCATTACAACCCTTGTTGATGGCTGCCAAGCGGTTATCCATAACATTGTGGATGTGAAAGCACTGGGCTGCGACTTCTTTGTATTTTCAGGCCACAAGCTTTATGGCCCCACAGGTATTGGCGTGCTGTTTGGCCGCTACGACCTTTTGGAAGCCATGCCACCCTACCAAGGCGGGGGCGACATGATTCGCACCGTGACGTTTGATAAAGTCACTTACGTGCCAGCGCCAGGTAAGTTTGAAGCGGGCACACCACACATTGCGGGCGCTGTAGGTTTAGCAGCCGCCATTGATTACCTGAACAGCTATGGCCGTGAGAACATTTTCGCCTACGAAGACGAACTTTATGCTTATGCCACCGAACAACTTCAAAGTATTGAAGGCCTGACCCTCTACGGGACAGACGTTAGCCGTAAGGCTGTATTGTCATTCGCGGTTGATGGCATTCACCCGCACGATATGGGCACTATCCTTGACCAGTACGGCGTATGCGTTCGTGCTGGCCACCACTGTGCACAGCCGCTGATGAAACGCCTTGGCGTGCCAGCAACCACACGTGCTTCAGTCGGTATTTACAACAATAAGGCCGACGTTGACAGGCTCGTAAAAGCCATTAACAAAGCGAAGGAGCTATTTCATGGATAACCTACGCGAACTCTACCAAGAAATGATTTTGGAACACGCCCGTAAGCCGCGTAACTTTGGCGTGCTTCCTGCGGCGAACCACCACGCCCATGGCCATAACCCCCTGTGCGGTGATGAAATCACCGTCCACGCCCAGCTTGATGCTGCAGGTAACGTAGCTGATGTTAAATTTGAAGGCCAAGGCTGCGCCATTTCAACAGCAGCAGCATCGCTGATGACTGACATGGTCAAAGGCAAACCAGCCGCCGAAGTTGAAACCCTATTTCAAAACTTCCACAATGCCGTGACAGGCAAAGGCGGGGAAGAAAAGCTCCCGACAAAGCTTAAAGTCTTCGCTGGCGTGAAGGATTACCCGATGCGCGTTAAGTGCGCGACTTTGGCGTGGCATACGCTGCACGCCGCTATGCACAACGAAGCTGAAGTTTCGACCGAGTAAGGAGCTGCCATGATGACGTATAAATCAAACGGCAACATGAAGGTGGTTATTGCCCCTATGGCTGAGCCTAAAAAGCCTAAGCCTTTAAAAGAGGGCGCAACGCTGACCGATAAGGTCATCCACGCCATTCGCCACGTGCAAGACCCGGAAATCCCGCTCAACGTCTATGACCTCGGCCTTATTTATGATGTGTCGGTTGATGCTGAAAACAATGCCTTCGTCACCATGACGTTGACTGCCCCCAACTGCCCTGTCGCGGACGATATTGTGAACGATGTCCGTAACCATGTGGCAGCGCTGGACGAAATTAAGAATGTAAAAGTTGACCTTGTTTTTGACCCACCGTGGACAAAGGACATGATGTCAGACGCTGCAAAACTTGAACTAGGACTATTCTAATGAGCAAAGCACCACTGACCTTTACAGATGCTGCCATTCAGCGTGTTGAAAAGCTGCTTTCAAAAGCCCCTGAAGGAACGAAGGCGCTACGTGTGGGTGTCGATAAAAAAGGCTGCTCAGGCCTAGCTTACGTTGTGGAATACGCTGAAAAAGCAAACGACACTGACGTGACCCTGCAAGCGGGCGAAAACACTGTGCTCATCACCGCCGAAGCCTCACTCGTGCTATATGGCTCAGTGATGGATTACGTTGAAGAGGATCTTTACCAAGGGTTTAAGTTTGATAACCCAAATGCGAAAGGTACCTGCGGCTGCGGCGAATCCTTCCACGTTTAAGTGGTCTTTTAGGCGATTATGCCTACTTTCTTGAGCTCACATATTGTTAATATGCTTCGCTGCTGCGAAAGCAGACCTACTCATCCTAAAATCCTCACTTAAAAACTTCACTCTGCGAAAACAAATTTTCTCATCCCAAAATCCTCGCTTATCTACCGAAGTTACATAAAGAAGTTATTAATTTAAAAAGCCGCAGATTTTCTGCGGCTTTTTAATGTACGTATGAACTCTAATTAAAACGGGAAGAACATCGGGATGATGTAGGTGGCAACCACCGCGAAGATGATGTTCAGCGGTAGGCCTACTTTCATGAAGTCGGTAAACTTATAACCACCCGCTGAGTATACGAACGTGTTGGTTTGGTAGCCAATCGGGGTTGAGAAGCTGGCACTTGCAGCAAACATCACCGCCATCAAAAATGGGCGGCTGTCAAAACCCAGCTGGTCCGCAAGGGCAATGGCAATCGGTGCAATCAATACAGCAACAGCGTTGTTTGAGATTGTCTCGGTCATAATCCACGTCAGGACGTAAACCACGCCCAAAATCACCATCGGTGAATAGCCGTCTACAAGGCCAATAATCTCTTGCACAAGCCACAAGGCGGCGCCTGTTTTTTCCATCGCCATACTAAAGCCAAGCATACCAAAAATCAGGAATAGAATATTCCAATCAATCGACTTATACGCACGGTCAGTATCCACACAGCCCGTCATAATCACAACCACGGCACCCGCAAGGGCTAGGCCTGCAATAGGCATCACATTAAATGCGGCAAGGCCAACAACGGCAATAAGAGTAAGCAGGGCAATAGGGGCTTTCTCTTTACGGACGGGTTGCTCTTGCGGTTCACTTAGGTTAATCAAGTCACCATCAGCCATTAGGCGGGCAACACCTTCGGCGCTACCTTCTAGCAGTAGGGTATCACCAAAGCGCAATACAATGCGGTCAAAGTCTTTCTTAATGTCAGTGTCGTTACGGTGTACAGCAAGCACGTAAAGGCCGTATTTACGGCGTAGAGCAATCGTCTCGATGCGTTTACCAATAAAGCTTGAATCTGGCGCAATACTACCTTCCATCGTCACAGTCGCTTCAGCGCTAATACCTTCAACGGTTGGGTCTTCTGATGGTTTGAAGTGAATCTCACCGTTTTCTTTCAGGTGCAAAAGTTCGCCGGCGTTAGTTTCAACCACAACACGGTCACCCGCGCGGAGTTTGGTGTGGCCCAGCGCATGACGTAGCGACCAGTGGCCACGAATCACATCAAGTACGTTTGTTTTTTCAGTATCAAGGCCTGTTTCAGCAATGGTTTGATCAATGTAGCGTGACTGCTGCGGGATCATCAGCTCGGCAATAAACTGTCGCTTTGGTTGGTTATCAAGCAAGCCCGCAAGCGAGTGGCGTGATGGCAGCAAAAAGCGCCCTGCAAGTAGCATGTAGCACATGCCCACACTTGCCAAAATAAGGCCTGGGAGTGTCATCTCAAACATATGGATAGCTGGCAGGTTGTGGCTTACGGCTACACCGTTTACCAGTAGGTTGGTTGAGGTACCAATAAGGGTGGTCATACCACCAAAAATCGCTGCGAATGAAAGGGGAATAAGCATCTTCGATGATGCCACGCCCACACTGCGTGCAATTGAAATAATAAGCGGGGTGAGCACAATAACAACGGGTGTGTTGTTCATAAAGGCTGAGGCCACAAGGGCAATAATCATCACACTTACAAGGGCTAGTAAGAATGACTTACCTGCCAAGCGCGTAAGCACTTTACCAATAACCTCAAGGCAACCAGTATTCTCAAGCGCTGAGCTTAAAATGAACATCATCGCAATGGCAATAGGCGCCCCGTTTGAAAAAACAGTCAGAAACTCATCGGTATCAAGAATACCTGTAAGAAGCAGAATAACAACTGAACCTAGCGCCACAACATCAGGCGGGAAACGCTCGGTCATAAACAGAACGAATACGAGCGCCAAAAGGGCGAATACAAATGGAATTTCAAAGCCTGCTAGCACTATATGTACCCTAAGTAGTTGTTAATTATGGCGCAGTATACGTTTAAAGCCTTGCTCAGCAAAGCTTTAAACGCACATTTGTTATAGGGTTTATTTGCCAGCGACGGTCATCCCCTCAATCCGCACAGTCGGCGCTGCGATTGAAAGGTCTAGCTTAAGGTCATCGGCAGGGGTCATGTTCAAGAACATATCCTTCAGGTTACCTGCGATTGTAATCTCATGCACAGGTTGGGTAATCTTGCCGTTTTCAATCAAGAATCCCTCAGCCCCGCGTGAAAAATCACCCGTTGTTAGGTTTGAGCTATGGCCAATCATACCCGTCACCAAGATGCCTTTTTCAACACCTGCAATAAGATCATCACGGCTGGTTGTGCCAGGCTGCATCACAAGGTTGGTCACACCGTCGCCACGGCCGTTAGGCTCTAGGCCCAAGCGCTTGGCTGAGGCTAGGCTTAATAGCCAGTGCTGTAGCTTGCCGTCTTTAACAAGGTCTAGTTTTTTCGTGGGGATGCCTTGGCTATCACATGGGTCTGACCCCAAACCACGGGGGATTGTCGGGTCGTCAGTTAGGGTAATGTCTTTAGCAAAGACTTGTTCACCCATGCTGTCTTTTAGGAATGATGTCCCTTTATCAACGGCCATGCCGCTAATGGCGCCCGCAAACATGCCAAGTAGATCAGGAGAAACTTCACGGTCAAACAAGATGGTCATTTTGCCTGAAGGCACTGGCTTTGCCCCTTGCTTGGCTGAGGCTTTTTCAGCCGCTTCTTTGCCAATGGTTTCCATAGCGGGTAGGTCTTCACGGTGGCGGCAAACACGGTAGCTGTAAGCTGTGGTTTGCGTGCCGCCTTCACCGGCAATGGTTTGCAGCATCGGTACAAAACTTGTGCTTTTCACTTGGGCGTTAAAGCCTTCGCTCGTTAGCACAGTGGTTGTTGAATAGTTAAAGCTGGTGTTTACGCTTTTGCAACGTACGCCTTTTGTGGCTTTAGCTGCATTTTCAAGTGCAAAGGCCATATCCTGAAGTTCAGTCACGTCAGGGTGCGGGCCATCGTCATGTAGGTCTAGCGGTTTTGCAAGTTCTTCAACATTCTCCAAAAACTGGCCTTTGGCGGCAAGCATGGCGTCTTTGTTGGCAGGGGTAGCTTTGGCCATAAGCACAGTTTCGTGCGCCAGCTTTTTAAGGGCAGCGTCTGAAAAGTCTTCCGATGAGGCACTGGCTTTTTGTTGGCCAATGTAAACCGAAAGGCTCACCGAGCGTGTTTGCGCGTTGTCGTATGACTGTGGCTTACCATTCAGCACACCTACTGACTTTTTACCACTTTCACCCATAACCACACGGGCCTTAGCACCAGTTGGCGCTTCGTTTAGGGCGTAGTCGAGCAGTGTTTTACAAATGTCTTTGCTAGTTGATGTTTGCTTAGTCATGTGCTGTACCTCCAACAATAATACCGCCGGTCATGCGTACAGTAGGCATACCGTCGTTAACTGGGGCGCTTTGGCCGTTTTTACCGCATGTGCCGCCTGCATATTCAAGGCGCATATCGTTACCAATACGGTCAATATTCATTAGTGCATCAAGGCATGAGCCAATAAGCGTTGCACCTTTTACAGGGGCTTTAATTTCACCGTCTTCAACCAAGTAGGCTTCTGTCGCTTGGAACACAAACTTACCTGCAGCGGTATCTACCTGGCCACCGCTGTAATCAACAGCGTAAATGGCGCGCTTGGTGTCTTTAATAATATCGGCTGGGTTTTCAGTGCCGTTTAGCATGTAGGTATTACGCATACGTACAAGCGGGCGGTGACGGTAGCTTTGGCGGCGGCCGTTACCTGTTGGCTTCATGTTATGCAAACGGGCGTTTAGGCGGTCGTTCATGTAGCCTACAAGCTTACCGTCTTCAATAAGGGTCGTGTTTTCGGTTGGCGTACCTTCATCATCGATGTTCAATGAACCACGTGAGCCTTCAATGGTACCGTCATCAACAATGGTCACGCCTTTAGCGGCAACTTGTTTGCCCATCATACCTGAGAAGGCTGACCCTGTGCGGATGCTATCACCTTCAAGGCCGTGGCCAATGGCCTCGTGGAAAATTACGCCTGAACCACCAGCACCCAAAATCACAGGCATTTCACCCGCTGGGCATGGCACTGATTGCATTAGCACGTCAACTTGTTTAAGGGCACGGTCGGCAACGGCTTTCCAGCCGTCAAAAATACCTTTGTAGCCATCACGGCGGCTGTAGTTCGCACGGCCAGTTTCACGGCGGGTGCCGTCATCCATGGTTACGCTGATAACCAGCAGCACCATAGGGCGGCGGTCAGTGGCTACGTGGCCATCTGGGCGTACAATCAAAACGTCTTGCACGTTGGCCGAAATCACAACCTGCACTTGGCGCACGCGGTTGTCATAGCCGCGGATGTAGGCGTCAATCTCTTGCGCAAGTTTAATGCGCTTCGGTAGGTCATAGTCAGCGCTAAGTGGTGAAACTTCAGGGTAAACGGGGGTAATGGTGCCAACGGGCGGCATGGCAAGGGTGCCATTGCCAGGGGCTGCTGCTGAAAGTTCCTTTGCGGCTTTTTCGATCGCACCTTTTGTAAGGTCGTTACTGTACACATAAGCCTGAAACTCATCCACCACGCGGCGTAGGCCAAAGCCCATTGAGTTGTTGAACGAGGTTGACTTAATTTCACCGTCGTCAAGAATCACGCTTTCTGAAAGAACGTTTTCAACAAAAAGCTCACCGTCGTCGGCGCCTTTGGTTGCTTTACCTACAATCGGGATAAGTGCCTGCGCATCTAGCCCAATTTTTTGTTCAAGTGGATTGCTCATGTATATGTGCCTTTATGAATCTATTTTTATTCTTTACGGAACCAATGCGCCGCACGCCTATAAGTTCCATTACACTTAGTGTAACAGTTTTAATTCGGCGGTGGGGAAAGAACGTTACTTATAACGTATAGAAAATTGCTACGAACGTAAGCCTAATGAGCGCAAGCGGTCGTACATCACAATGGCACCTGCAACGCCCACGTTCACGCAGAAGCGCATAGGGATTTTGATGGTGAAATCACACTTGGCCAAAATGTCTTTATCCAAGTTGCCACCCTCTGGGCCAAGGATGTAAATGGCTTGGCGGGGGTGTACAAAATTAGGAAGGTCAATGGCGTCGTCAGTCAGTTCAACGCCTACAAGTTTTGCACCTTGAGGCACTTCCATTTTTTCAACAGATTCATAGTTGTAAACAGGAATACTTGAAGTAGCACCTGAAGTATCAGCCTCGCGTAAACCCTTACGAGAATAGTCAGCCGAAACGGTGAAAAAGTAGCTTGCGCCAAACGCGTATGAGGTGCGAAGTAGGTTGCCCAAGTTGTGCGCTTTTGACAGACGATCCACCCCAATGGCGAAGTAGCCTTTCATGTTTGGCGCAGGGCCAATAGGGGCACGCTTGCCACCCTTATTCATGCGAGAGGGTTTGCGTGGGCTCATGTATTGTTTGGTTTGCTTCTTTTCCATAAGTTGGAATATAGCCATTTTTTCAAATGGCGCAAGTTTTTATGCGGCCCAAGGGTGGTTGCGCTCGTGGGGGCTGCGTTTGCTCATTTGCCAGTTATAGTCAAACAGCGGGTTAACGGTGTTGCCTTGGCGGGCGTATTGCTTGCGTGAGATTGAGACTTTTACAAACGTGCGCTTTGTCGTCTCTTCGCACATGCTGCAACGGTGCACCACGAACGGATCCAACTTCAGGATGGTGTGCGTGGGGTAGGTGATAACCTCACTCTTTTCAGCGATAGCATCAAAGGTCTCGAGGCTTGCGGCGCATTCGGTCTTTTCAAGGGGGAAGGGCGCATTGAAAAACTCAGTCGGTAGGCAATCATACAAAATATACGTGTGGCTTACCTCGCCAGCTTCTTGGGCGATGTATTCGGCATTTTCGGTTGTGATATCAAGCTGCGCATCCTTGGTTTCAATATAGGCATCACTGTGTGCCCCAGGGCGGCGGCCAGTGCGGCCGGCTTCTACCTGCTTTTGGTCAATGGTAATGTACACGTAGTGGTCGGCTTCAAAATCGCCGTATTGTTTTTCGTGGGCTTTAATCATGTTAATCACGCAGCTAAAGTCGGCAATTTCATCAGGGATGCGCCAACCTTGTTGCGGCATGTGAATGGGCATATCAAGGTGGCGTACACCTCTGAACTTCGGGAAGGTCTCAGGTGTAAGCTGCCCCACAACGTCGGGTAGGTTTACTTTGTTGAATTGCTGGATGTTCCAAGTTTTACGCTGCATGTCTATACCTTTAAATAATATCCAAACCAACATCAAAGTTCTTGGCGCTATGGGTAATAAACCCACTTGAGATGTAATCTACACCGCTTTCAGCAATGGTGCGCACAGTGTCGGGGGTGACGTTGCCTGAGGCTTCAGTTACCATGTTTAGCCCGCTGGCTTTCACCATGCTTACGGCTTTGGTAAGTGTTTCGCCCGTCATGTTATCAAGTAGCACAATATCTGCACCGCCAAGGTTGATAAGCTCTTGCAGTTGGTCGAGGGTATCTACTTCAACCTCAATTTTAATACTGTGGCTTTTACCAGCTTTAGCGGCGGTGAGGGCAGCTTCTAAGCCGCCAGCGTAAGCGATGTGATTGTCTTTAATCATAATCATATCGTAAAGGCCCATGCGGTGGTTTACGCCGCCGCCGCAGGTAACAGCGTACTTTTGTAGCGCACGTAGGTTCAGTTGCGTTTTGCGGGTATCTAGTAGTTTGGTGGTTGTACCTTCAAGTTGGCGGGCCATACTGTAGGTGGTGGTCGCAATGCCGCATAGGTGACCAAGCAAGTTAAGGGCAACACGTTCAGCCGTTAAAATGCTGCGGGCTTTGCCGCTAACTTTGGCAAGGGGGGTGCCTTTGGTCACAAGTTCGCCGTCATTTACAAAAGCCTCAATGGTCGATGTGGGGTCAACCAGTTCAAAAGTTTTGAGGGCCATTTTAAGGCCTGCAATCACACCTTCATCGCGGGCCACAAAAGTAGCGTTTGCGGTTTTGGTTTCGGGGATTGTTAGCGTACTTGTGATGTCTCCCGTAAGGCCTAAATCTTCCTTCAAAGCGTCTTGCAAAGTGCTGAGGTAAAGTGCTTCAGGAAGCGCTGCCGGGGTGCTGATTCGATGTGTGTTTTGTACGGTTTTAAGCTGCGGTTTCATTGCGGTAAACCCCTTCTTTTTCAACTTTAGATGTTGATTGTAATTTATTGATTAAAATTGATTTTTTATGTGTACTTTGCGTTGTGGGATAGTCGCTACGCATGTGGCCGCCACGGCTTTCAGTGCGGGCTAACGCTGCGGTTAAAACAAGCGGGGCAAGGGTCATTAAATTGTGCAGTTCAATCGCCTGCGGAATGTCATCACCTGTGGCAATAAGAGCTGGCAAGTTTTGCAACGTTGCAAGTTTTTGAATGCCATTTTCAAGCCCCTGTTTTTCACGAACCAGACCTGCTGATTTATACATAGTGTCACGCAGGTTTTGTTTTGTGGCAGCCGCATGTTTTACCAACGTGAGGCGTGGTGGCGTTGTACCAATTTTAACGTTTTGTTTTTCAATTTGCTTAATGTCGGTAGCAGCTGATTTTGCAAAAACCAAACACTCAAGCAAGCTGTTGCTGGCAAGGCGGTTGGCACCGTGCACACCTGTAACGGCAACCTCACCCACAGCCCACAAACCGGGAACATCGGTTTTACCAGCAAGGTCGGTACGTACACCGCCCATGTAGTAGTGGGCTGCCGGCGCTACAGGAAGTAGATCGGTAGCAGGGGTAAGGCCATATTCTGCGCACAAGCGTGTAACGGTTGGGAACTTAGTCTCAACGTTTGCAATGTGGCGTACGTCTAGGTAAGGGGTGCGGTCAGCTGCAAGTTCAGCCCAAACGCCGCGGGCCACAACGTCACGTGGGGCAAGCTCAGCGTCTTTATGCAGGTTTAGCATAAAGCGCTCGCCGTTTTTGTTGACCAACTTACCACCTGAGCCACGTAGGGCTTCGGTCAGGAGTGGCTGTTTGCCGTCGGGCGTTTTAACAGCGAGTGACGTTGGGTGAAATTGCACAAACTCAAGGTCAGCCAGTGTGGCACCAGCTTCGTAAGCAAGGGCAATGCCGTCGCCAGTTGAAGCGGCTGGGTTGGTGGTATGGCTAAACATTTGGCCAGCACCGCCTGTAGCAAGCACAACGTTTGCGGCTTGAAGTTTTAGCCAACCATCTTGGGTATTAAAGCCCCAAGCGCCTGTAAGCTTGCCGTTCTTTTTAACAAGTTCAGCAATGTGGGTATTGGATACCACCTGAATGTGGCGGGCTTTTTCAACTGCTGCTGCTAGAGTTTGCGACAAGTGCCAGCCAGTGGCATCACCACCAGCGTGTACAATGCGGGCCATGCTATGCGCCGCCTCTAAACCTACCAAGATATTCCCTTTAGCGTCACGGTCAAACGGCATCCCTAGGGCCAGCAGTTGTTCAACAACTTTGGAACCTTCTGTTGTTAGGTGATTTACTGCCGCTTTATCAGTCAGGCCTGCACCTGCAAAGTGCGTATCATCCGCATGCAGGGCTGGGGTATCACCTTTAGCAAATACGGTGGCAATGCCGCCTTGGGCATGCGCGGTGCTGCCGCCAACAAGGCCTTCGGTTTTAGTGACAAGTAGTACATTAAGTGGGGCAAGCGCAAGGGCTGTTGCCATACCAGCTGCACCAGAGCCTATCACTAAAACATCAGCGTTAAGGGTAGGGTAGGTTTTAAGATTACGAGGCATAGTCTGACCCTCTCGTTAAGCAACACGTTGGGTTGTTTTGGTTTCAGCTTTGTCCTTAATGCGGCGCTCACGCTCTTCGTCCACTGCGAGCATAGCTTCTACGGCAAGGCGTGCACGGTCGGCCACTTCAGGGTCAACGGTCACTTCAGGCCCTAGCGTACGAAGGCTCTCGAGAATTTTTGGCAATGTAATGCGCTTCATGTGTGGGCATAGGTTGCATGGGCGAATAAACTCAACGTCATGCACTTCGGCGGCCACGTTGTCGCTCATTGAACATTCAGTCACCATCAGGATGCGTTTAGGGCGTTTATCCTTCGCGTAGTTAATCATGCCTGCGGTTGAACCACAGAAGTCAGCTTCTTCAATCACGTCTGGTGGGCACTCAGGGTGGGCGATGATGGTGATATCGCCTTTATATTGCTCACGGTATTTGCGTAGCTCTTCGCCTGTAAAGCGCTCGTGCACTTCGCAGCTGCCTGCCCAAGTTAAAATCTTCTTGCTGGTTTGTTTTGAAATCCAGTTTGCAAGGTATTGGTCAGGGATACACAGAACAGTATCACTCTCGAGTGATTCAATAATCTCAACCGCGTTGCCTGAGGTGCAGCAAATGTCGCACTCGGCTTTTACTTCAGCGCTGGTGTTCACGTAAGTCACAATCGGCACACCTGGGTGGGCTTCACGTAGGGCACGTACATCAGCTGCTGTAATGCTTGAGGCAAGTGAACAGCCAGCTTCCATATCAGGTACGATAACTGTTTTGCTTGGGTTCAGTAGTTTTGAGGTTTCAGCCATAAAGTGCACACCGCACTGGATAATCACATCAGCATCAGTTTCAGTTGCCATACGGGCAAGGCCTAGGCTATCGCCAACATAGTCAGCCACGGTGTGGAAGATATCGGGCGTCATGTAGTTGTGGGCAAGGATGACGGCGTTCTTTTCTTTCTTTAGGCGGTTGATTTCAGCCACGTAAGGGGCAATAGCTGGCCATTCAAAATCAGGGATAACGGTTTTAACCTTATCGTAAATAGGGGCGGTGGCTTCTTCAATTTCAACCGTAAACTTAGGGGTGGTGTTTGTAGGGGTGGTCATGGGTCTTGCTTTCTTCCTGTTTAATGCTCTGATTGAGTATAAATAAGTGTAAAAAAATATGCTCAACGTGGGCGGTCTAATTTTTTAGTTATTAACCAGTTTGTTCCTACTGAATTAATAATACTCAATATGAGTATATATAATATATGCTCAATATGAGGATATATGTCAACGGATAAATTTAAAAAAGTTTAAAAAATAAAAAAGCCCCCACCGTGTTGGTGGGGGCTTCGTAAGCAGTTATAGGGCAGTTATTGGGGGGTTAGGGCTTGGCAAAGCCTGCTTCTTCAAGCATGGCAATGCTGTAGCGCATGCCGCTAAAGCGGTTTTGCGCCAGTTCAGCCATCATCGTACCAAGGATGCTGCGCTGTTGCTTGACCTCGGGGCAGGACTCACCAATGCTGATGAGTTCGGTGACCCGATTATTGATGGCCAGGTTCGTCGTCACGTTATTGCAGCCATCGGGCTGCTGTGCCGAGTGCATAGTGATTGCCTTGGGGCAAACACGGCTGAGGGCCACAACGCCGGCGTTGTTCCCCCGATAGCAGAAAATATCCACCGGCGTATAGCCGCAGGCATTCTGTATCGTCAGGAGCTCAGGGTTGAGCACCGCAAGGGTAATCAGCGCTTCGGTATCGTCCTGTACCGCGAAGGCGTGGGCGATGGTTCTGCCATAGTTCATGGCGTTGGTGATGGTCAGCACGGCCGGTTCGATTGTGGCCATAGCCAGAACACCATCAATGTCACGCTTTTTGGCAAGCCACGTGGTGGGGTAGTAACCACGGTCGTCGGCTGCAAGCAGGATGGAGGCATCACGCTGGGCGAGGGCTTCCATGGCTTCGATGTTGTGATGTTGTGCAAAGTAGTGCGCGGCATTCAGGTCGGATTCGGGCATCTGAGCGGTAACGTCAGCGCCGTTGTCGATGGCCTGTAGGGCAGCGGCAAGGTTGTTGGCCTTGGCGGCAGCCAGCAGGTCGAGGTTCATCGTGAACTGAGCTTGTGCAGTGCGCATAAAGTCTCCTGTTATGGGAGGGAAAAGGAATCAAGATAGTGTTATAAGCCACATGTAAGGCACATGCGTAGGCATTACAAGCCGAAAACTTAAGGTATCAGTGGTTTAGACGTAAAAAACCGCCCCGAAGGGCGGTTTTTCTCGTTAAGGGAATCTAACCCAAATTACCAGTTGGTACGAACCTTGATTTCGTGCTCTTTCAAGCGACGAACAGATTCAACGTCAACGTGGTTTTGGAATCGTTTCCATGTGATGGGGCCGTCCTTGTCTTCTTGTGCGAAGACACCGCCATTGATATAGGCGAGAGCCAGTACGGTTTTAACGTTCTGGTACTGTGCGAACCATGTGGCCATGCTGTTACCGCGGTCGTTTACCTGACGCACAATGTGCGGGTATTCAGACGCAACGGTTACAGCGGCATCGCCATGGTTGTGCATAGCAAAACAGATGCCCGGTGTACTACCGGTGTTATCCGTAAGCTCAAGGGTGGCTTTGTTGATCTTGGCCATGCCAATAACTGCGCGGCAGTTACCGTGGCATGCAAAAAGAATTGCAGCAGAGTCGCCGTTTTCATCCTGAGTCAGAATGTCAGCGCCAGCTTCAATTGCTTTTTTAGCCGAAGCCCAATCATCATTTTTTGCAGCCTTAAGCAGGTCTGCATTAAGCGAAGGTTGTTGGTTAGAAATGTTCATAGAACTCCTTATTTATCGCGAACGATAAATAGTGTCGAAAGGTAAAGAGAAGATATAAAAAGTCCTTTTAGGAAAACATAACTTATGTGCTAACCCTGCAAATGTCAAGGGTTATGAAATCGGCTTGTAATAAAATCAAAGGGTTATGGGATTACGATAAGGATAAAGGGCGCGTTTTATTCAGCGGGAGGGTGAGGATTTTGGGAAGAGATTTTACGTTTTTAAGGCAGTGAGGCACGCAGTGTAGTTACGCCTACATGAGTACCGAACAACGTGAAAAATGTAAAATATCGCCCAAAAGGCCAGCCGTGTTACGACAACCCAGGGGCTGGGCGCTCGAAGAGCACTTCCTCGCGGAACTTGTAGAGTTCTGCTGGGCGGCCACGGCCTGATGTATCAAGCTTACCTGTTTCTTGTACAAGGCCTTCGTTTAGCACCAGACGGCGAAAGTTTTGCTTGTGGATTTTAGTACCAGAAAGAGCCTCAACCACTTTTTGAAGTTCAAACAGGGTGAAGGTTTTGGCCATAATCTCAAACACCAGTGGGCGGTATTTAAGTTTACCTCTAAAGCGCTGTAGGGCGCTGGCCAAAATACGGCGGTGGTCAAGGGGCATAGGTGTGCCCGTCATTTTCGCAATGCGCTGTAGGTCTGTGAGGCGGCCCACACGGTCCGACATTGGCAGGTTGGTTGTTTTGCCATGCAGGTTTTTGTAGTCGCGGTGGGCTTCTTCAACAAGGCCTGCTTCGTAAAGCATTTGGTAGCGCTCAAGCACACGCTCGTTATCAAACGGTGTATCGTCAATCCCCCAGTTCAGGGCAAGGCGCTGCATGCGTAGGCTAATTTCTTTTGGGGTTGGGGCTTCGTTGGCCCAAAGCTTTAGGGCTGGCACCAAGTACTTTTCAATCAGTTGTTTGTTTTCGGTACGTTGGTCTTCCCAAGGCAGAAAGTCATAAATAGGGGTCCAGGTGGCGTCTTCAGTTTTGGGTTGTGTTGGGGGCATAAGGCCCAAGTAGCCAACTGAGATAACGCGCGGGCCGCCTGCAAGCTCGCCCGGGTCACGGAAGCGGTTACCAAAGGTGTACAGCTGTTCAACGTAGTTTGGCATAAGGCCAGTTTGCTCGTTAATCCAGCGGTGTAGACCTAGGTGTAGGGTAAAGTCTTTTTCAGGGTCAAAGGTACCAAAGGGTACGCCGCCATCAACCGTAAGCATTTTGGGGGTAGCATCTTCAACTGTAATCAGGGCAGCGCAAAGGCCCATGGTCATTGTATGGGCGGAAGCTGAGATGCTGGTGGTTGATTTTGGCATGATGCGTTTTCTTCTTATTTATGCTCAATGTATTTATAAGTGTTTAATTTATGTGAATTCGCCGTGTTTGTGAAGTCCTTCGTTGCAAAAAACGGCAGGATTGGCTATTTTGAAGGGGCTTTATTCATGAGGCGCCATTAAAAGATTATAAGAAGATTTAAATAAACCCCTTACCAAAGAGTAAATACCAATGAAAACTGTTGATACAACACTGCTAAAAGACCTTGAGGCCCGCGGCTTGCTGTTCCAAAGCACTGACCGTGAAGAACTAGAAGAACTTCTATCAAGCCCTCAGACCCTATATTGTGGTTTTGATCCATCAGCCGATAGTTTGCACATTGGTAGCCTTGTGCCGCTACTAACGTTGCGTCGTTTCCAGTTAGCGGGCCACCGCCCATTGGCATTGGTAGGTGGGGCAACAGGCCTTATTGGTGACCCTAGCTTTAAAGCGCAAGAGCGTAAGCTGAATGACGACAGCACCGTTAAAGGCTGGACTGAATGCCTGCGTAAGCAAGTAAGCCAATACCTTGATATGAACAACGCTGAAGTTGTGAACAACCTTGATTGGGTTGGCAACATGAACGTGATTGATTTCTTGCGTGATATTGGTAAGCACTTCTCAGTTAATGCCATGATGAAGAAAGAAGCCGTTAAAACCCGCCTAGAGCGTGAAGACGTTGGTATTTCGTTTACTGAATTTTCATACGCTTTGCTACAAGGCCTCGACTTTGCTGAGCTTAACAAAACCCACAACTGCACCCTACAAGTAGGCGGGAGTGACCAATGGGGTAACATTACCGCAGGGGTTGATCTTACACGCCGTATGAACGGTAACTCAGTTCAAGCACTAACCCTACCATTGGTAACAAAATCAGACGGGACAAAGTTTGGTAAAACCGAAAGCGGCACCATTTGGCTTGATGCAGAGAAAACATCACCTTACGCATTCTTCCAATTCTGGCTAAACACGGCTGATGACGATGTAGAGAAATTCTTGAAGTACTTCACATTCCTGAACATGGATGAAATTGCAGCCGTTGTTGCTGAACACAGCGAAGCACCGCACAAGCGTGTGGGCCAAACAAAGCTGGCTGAAGAAGTAACTAAACTTGTACACGGTGAAGAGGGGCTAGAACAAGCCTTGCACTTAACCTCGGTTGTATTCTCAAACGAAGATGATAAATGGCAGCGCCTTTCAGCAAAAGACTTTGAGCAACTTAAACAAGACGGTTTGCCAGCAACAGCAATGGACGAAAACGAAGTGCCAATTTTGCTAGCACTTAGCACAACGGGGCTGGCTTCATCAAACCGCCAAGCACGTGAGTTTGTTGACGCAGGTACCGTAAAGCTAAACGGCCATGCCATTGCCAAGAAAGACTATAACGCCCCAGTGAAGACTGACGATGCGTTGTTTAACAAGTTTACAGTGCTACAAGTGGGTAAGAAGAAAACCCACCTTGTTTACTGGAAGTAAGTGAGAGAGAGGTTATAACAATGCTTGTACTTCTAAGCCCTTCAAAAAAGCTAGATAAGCTTACCCCACCTAAAGGGGCTAAACCGACGCAACCACCATTGATGGATGAAGGTAAAGACCTTCTTAAGGTGCTTAAAGGCCATAGCCAAGATGATATTAAAAACCTGATGGGGCTTAGCGATAACTTGGCCGAGCTGAACTACAACCGCTACCAAGACTTTAAGCTACCGCTTACCGAAGATAATGCGCACCCAGCTCTATACACCTTTAAAGGGGATGTATATGACAACATGGACGTTGAGAGCTATAGCCAAGACGACCTTAAGTTTGCGCAAGATCACATTCGTATGCTTTCAGGCCTGTACGGTGTACTACGCCCGCTTGACCTTATGCAGCCTTACCGCCTAGAGATGGGCACTAAGCTAGAGAATGACCGTGGCGCCAACCTTTATAAGTTCTGGGGCAATCAGATTACAGATACCCTTAACGCCGATAAGCCAAGCGTTATTGTGAACCTAGCTTCAAACGAATACTACAAAGCCGTAAAGCCTAAAGGCCTTAAAGCCCCAGTGGTGAATATTGACTTTAAGCAAATTAAAGGCGGCAAAAAGAAAACCATCGGCCTTATGGCTAAACGCGCCCGCGGCATGATGGCGGACTACATTATTAAAAAACGTATTACCGATGTTGCTAAGCTTAAAAACTTTAGTGAAGCAGGTTATAGCTACGATGCTGATGCCTCGACGGAAGATAACCTCGTTTTTGTACTGAAGATGGACTAAGGAATTATTAAGCCTATGCAACAAGCCACTGCTTTTAAATATACCTCAATGGAAGGCCGTTCACTACGTGAGCGCCTTTTTAAACAAGCAGTAGACGTTGTAGCTAAGCTTAAAAAGAAAGGCGTTACCCCAACCTTGCACGTTGTGCTTGTGGGGGATGACCCAGCCTCTGAAATTTACGTAGACGCAAAAATGCGTGCTGCCAACAAAGTGGGTATTAACGCCGAGCTTAAGCAACTACCAAGTACCATTACACAGGTTGAGCTTGATACCGCTCTTGAAGCCCTTTCAAAAGATGAGGGTGTGCACGGCATCTTGCTACAGCTGCCATTGCCTAAAGGCCTTAAAAAGCGCCAAGCCCTAAACAAAATTGCACCCCATAAAGATGTTGATGGCTTGACCACGCATAACATGGGTGTGCTTGTGGCGCGTGAGCTTGGTGGCATTCGTCCGTGTACGCCGCTAGGTATTATGCGTTTGCTAAAGTCGTACAATATTGACTTTATGGGTAAGCAAGCCGTTGTGGTTGGTCGCTCTCAGTTAGTAGGCCGCCCTGTGGCTGAGCTTTTGGCTCAAGCAGGCGCCACCGTAACCACTTGCCAGCGCCATACCCCTGATATTAGTGAATACACAAAACAGGCCGATATTTTGGTGGTAGCCACAGGTGTGCCGTCACTCATTACAAGCGACATGATTAAACCAGGCGCTGCCGTGGTTGATGTGGGTATTACCCGCCTTGAAACTGGCGAAGTTGTGGGCGACTGTGACCTGAATTGCCGTGACGTTGCTGGCCTACTAAGCCCTGTACCGGGTGGCGTGGGGCCGATGACTGTGGCAACCCTCATGACCAACACCATTGATGCTGCCCTAAAACAAAACGGCGAAAAAGCCCATAAGTGGGAGCTTAACTAACATGCAAGTACTGTACGTTAACACTGATAAAGCTATTCTTGAAAATGCATGGACGGGTAAAGAGCAGGGTATCTTTCTAGCAGGGCCAACACCCCGCAGTGACGATGTGCCTTCATGGCGCCCTGAAGCTGTTGAGTTTTTGAAAGCCAAAGGTTTTACAGGCAACGTGTTCATCCCTGAAGACAAAGGCGCTGAGCGCTATGCCGACTATGACGGCCAAATTAACTGGGAATGGAACGGCTTAGACGCTGCCACGGTGCAAGTGTACTGGGTACCGCGCGACCTTAAAACAATGCCTGCGTTTACGACTAACGTTGAGTTTGGCTTGTACGCCGCAAGCGGTAAATGCGTACTGGGCTACCCTGAGGGGGCACCAAAAATGCGCTACCTACATGCACTGGCTGAAAAGTTTAATATGCCGATTGCTCATACTTTGGAAGAAACCCTCGACCACGCCCTAGACTTGATGAAGCTGACCCACCGCGAAGCTGTTTAAGGCTATTTAACGCCTTTAAAGGCTAGGTACTTACGGTGCGGTGTGCCGTTTTTCCAAACCAAGCTTTCTGTGGCGTAGTGGATAAGCGCCAACACAAAAAACAACCCCCAACCAATACTAATGTAGCCCTGTGTAATAGGGTAAGCCAGCGCAATGGCAATGGCCGGCGTTAGGATAAACGCTGGCACGCCAAGTTTACCTAATGGCCCGTAAATTGGGTGGGCTTTGGTGCCGTGCTCAAGCTGGCGGTTATGGTCGTGGTTAATGTAAACCGTAAAGGCCGTAAGGTCGTGGATAATGCGCGGCATCACCAGCGCAAATAACCAGTACTCATGGTAAATGGCAAATAGGCTCGCAACACTTAAGCTAGCATTAGCGAGTAAGTAATAGCGGCCCGCATTGGTTTGGCTTTTGCGCCAACACGCGCGGTAAAACGGTAAGACCAGCATGAAGCAAGCTGCACCTGACCAAAAGGCTGTGCCGTGCAGCATGGGGTAGTACTGCTGCGCTAGTGGATGGTCGTATAAAAAGAGCAATAGGTAGGCGGCCGTACCCGGTAAGATGTTTGACCATGCAATAACGTTAAAGGCCATGCTGCCATTGCGGGCAAAAAGCTTGTTGATGCCCAGCTGCTGCATAAACACATGGTAAAGGGTTACAAAGGCAAATAGGCCAATTGAAAACACAAACCCTTCAAACGGTGGAATACTAAAAGCTTTAAAGGCCAGCGCACCACCTAGGGGGAGGGCAATAGCCCACGTCACAATAAGGCCTAGGGGCATGCGGTAGTGGCTGATGTATTCTTTATTCAGTAGCATAAACGTACTGCACACAATGTGCGGCAGATTAAAGAAGATGGCATACCAAAAGTAAGCGTAAGGGGTTTGTGGCAACCACGCCAGAACACGCCCACCAAGGGCCAGTTGGTCAACCAGCATAATGCCAAAGCAAAGGGGCACTACAAGGTAGTACCCCAATAACAAACCAAATGGGATGGCTGCTTTTTGCATTAGCTATCCTTTTTGGTGGTTTTCTTAGACGTTGTTTTCTTCTTTGTAGCTGGTTTTTTATCAGCCTTCTTAGAAGAGTCCTTTTCCTTTTTAGCCTTGTCCTTGGCTTTTTTTTGTGCTTCTTCAGCTTCTTCGTCAGTGAGGTAGCGCTCAATACGGATAGGGCCCTTTACGTGTAGGTCACGCTGCGGGAATGGGATCTCAATATCATGCTCGTGGAATTTATCCCAAATTGCGAACAGAACATCACTCTTCGGACGGTAACGACCTTTAATAATATCCTCTACCCAGAAGAATACTTGGAAGTTTACTGAGCTATCAGCAAACTCGGTCAGGTGCACGGCAGGCTCGTCATCTTTAGACGTATCTGGGTGCTCTTTAATAGCTTCAAGAATAAGGTCACGCGCTTTTTTAATGTCAGCATCGTATGACACACCAACAGTCATGCCAATACGGCCACCAGCGTTAGAGTACGTCCAGTTCACTACTTGTTGGGTAATAAAGTCTTCGTTCGGAACCATAATCTCTTTGCCGCTAAAAGTTTCAACCAATGTGTAGCGGGCGCTAATGTGGCGGATGGTGCCAAGGGTACCATCGCTCATTTCAACCATGTCGCCTTGGCGGATGCTTTTTTCAAACAGTAGAATCAGGCCACTGATGAAGTTTGAGGTGATCTTTTGCAAACCAAAACCAAGACCAACACCCACAGCACCTGAGAATACAGCAAGCGATGTAAGGTCAATACCTAGTACGTTCAGGGTTACCAAGAAGCCCACAACGTACATACCGATTTGGGCCATCTTCGTAACAATGGCGCGGTTTGAGGCACTTAGTTTTTTACTGCGGCGTAGGCCTGTATCAATCAGGCTGTTAATGCGGCCAATCAACCAGAAGAGGAGGGTAATCAGCAAAATACCTTGGGCAACTTTGTAGGCGTTTACGTTGACGCTACCAATTTGCATACCAAACTCGGTCAAGAAGCTCTTAAAGTCATCCCACAGGCCAAGCATGTGCAAAACAGTGATTGGCACAATCACCATTGCCACCATAGAGGCTGCCGCACGCTTTTTGGCAATCAGGGTTACAAGACGAATAAACAACCACGCCAAGATAAGCTTGCCAGTACGGTAAGGGAAGATAGGTTCAAAATTGAGGAAAGTTGTTTGGATGTAGTAAAGCAGGTGCAATAAACCGTAAGCAATAATAGGCCATACAAGTGGGCTTAGCAGGCTAACAATTTTTCTGAAAATACCAGTTTGGTCATCATCTTCACTGTAATGGAAGTTACGTGTTAGAAATGAGCTAATACCCCATGCCGCAAAGATAACCAGTGCTACAAGCGCAAATTGCTGAATGTATGGCAAGGCACTTTCAAAGGTAATAGCATCAAGCTTGGTTGTGATTGAATTGATGAAATTTTCCATGGTCAAATGCCTATTTTATGGTTATTGTGACGGAGTATTTTTATATGCGGCCTGCCGTTTGGATACATTCTAAGAATAATATATTAAAAAATAAAGGTATTTCCTGATGTTGTTGCATAAGATCATCTCAAAAAATACTCTTCTTACGGTAGCAGCCGCTGTTCTTATTGCAGGTTGTAGCACAGCCCCAGAAAAGCAATATCAAGACCCTCTAGAAGGTTTTAACCGTAAAGTTTACGACTTTAACGAAGTTGTTGATAAGTACGTTCTAAAGCCAGTAGCACAAGGCTATAAGTTTGTAACGCCTGACCCAGTTGAAGAGCGTGTACATAACTTTTTTGTAAACCTGCTATACCCAACCGTTTTCATTAACTCATTCCTTCAAGGTAAACACGACGAGGGCTTTCAAGGCCTAAACCGTTTTGTGTTTAACTCGACTCTTGGTTTGGGTGGTATCCATGATGTGGCTTCAGATATGGGCCTAAAACCAACCGAAGAAGACTTTGGCCAGACCTTTGCTAAATGGGGTTTTGGTAGTGGTCCTTACATTGTCGTGCCTATTTTGGGTGGTTACACAATGCGTGATGGTATTGGTGATATTGCCGCCTTGCCAACCAACCCTGGCTACTGGGTACAAGACAGTGACGTTAAACTAGGCCTGATGATTGGCGTAACTGTTGACCGCAGTGCCCAATTGCTTGAAGCCCGTAAGTTGGTGAATGGCGATAAATACCTATTTGTACGTGATGCTTACCTACAGCGTCGCCGCCATTTGATTGCTGACGGTGAAGCGCCAGAAGAGGACCCATTCCTCAATGACTAAACGCGCACTTCGCTGGTACCGAGCTTATTTAAGTATGCCATGGCTAATCCTAGCCATGGTTGCTTTTTTAGCCTTGGGTGCCACATACGAAACGCGCTATTTTACCTATGATGCCTCATCTGACACCCTCGTTGCTGAAAACGACCCTGAGCTTGCCTACTACCTAGAAGTGAGTGAAGACTTTGGCTCAGAAGCCTTTTTGTTTTTGACGTACGAGCCTATTGACGTTCCTCTATTTACCCCAACCGCCATTAATCGTCTTGCAAAGTTGCAGGAAAATATTGCTTCTATTCAAGGGGTTAAGGACGTTACTTCAATTCTTGATGTGCCTTTGTTGCGCAGCCCACCGATTGACATTACAAAGATGGCAACCGACTACAACACCTTGCGCTCGGACGACGTTGATATTGAGCTTGCTCAAAAAGAACTTTCAGAAAGCCCGCTTTTCCGTGAATTGCTGATTTCAAAAGACGGTAAGTCAACGGCGATGCGTATTAACCTAGAGTCTGACCATGAGCTTGAAGCCTTGTGGAAGCAGCGCAAGCGCCTGCGCCGCGTGAAAGACAACAGCTTTGCCCAAATGGGGATGCTGCGTGCGGTTGAAAACATGTATGAGTCACGTCGTCGTCTGCATACGGCTGAGCGTGAGCGCATTATCTCAGATATTCGTACCGTGCGTGACACAATCTCAGTTGAAGCTAAGGCTTATCTGGGTGGTGTACCGATGGTTGCAAGCGACATGATTCGCTTTGTTAAAAAGGACATCCAAACATTTGGCGGCGTAAGCTTGGCGCTGATTATGTTTGCGCTGTTTATCTTTTTCCGCCGTATTCGTTGGGTTGTGTTGCCTATTCTAACAGCGGGTTTGGCCGTGGTTTTGACCATGGGCATTTTGGCGCTTATCCGCCAGCCTGTAACGGTGATTTCGTCAAACTTTGTGGCGCTGCTGTTTATCTTCTCAATCTCATTCACGGTACACTTGATGGTGAAATACCGCGAGCTTGTGCGTGATAAAAGCTACCTTGGCCATACCGAAATGGTGGCCATGACCATGACCGATAAGTTTGCCCCATGCCTTTACACCGCCCTTACCACCATGGCGGCGTTTGCCTCACTTACAGCAAGTGACATTGTGCCGGTAGACGACTTTGGTTGGATTATGTGCCTAGGGATGGCCATCGCATTTTTTGCAAACTACACCTTCTTTCCGGCGATGCTGAGTGTGCTGCGCCAAGGTGAAGTTCGTGCACTATCTAAAAAGGAACCATTCCTTACACGTATCATGTGTAAGGTTTCAATCAAAACCCCTGTGGCTGTTATTGCTTTTGCACTGCTCTTTGCTTTGGGTAGCTGGATGGGTATTCAGAAGCTAAGTGTGGATAGCCGCTTTATTGATTACTTCCATGATGATACCGAAATTAAGCAGGGCTTGGTTTACATTGACCGCAACCTTGGTGGCACAATCCCGATGGATATTATTCTGTCATTCGAGCCATTTAAAGCGCCTGTTCTTGATGAGGAAGATGACTTCTTTGTATCAGAGCCTGATGAATTCCCTGAGCGCTACTGGTACACCCCAGACAAGATTGAAAAGCTGCGCCAAATGCAAGAGTACCTAGAAACCTTGCCTGAAGTCGGGAAGATTATCTCACTTGCAACGCTTGAAGAAATTGCCCGCCAGTTTAATAACGGTGAGGCCCTAGGCTCGGTTGAGCTGGCTGCCGTACTTGGCGCTGTGCCTGATGATATTCGTAAAGAATTTATTGAGCCTTACAGCACGCCTGAAAAAGGCATTATGCGCATGTCGCTCCGTATGCATGAGACGGCACCTCGCCACTCACGCGATAAGTTGATTCATAGCATTGAAGACTATGCCCAGAACGAAGTTGGCCTAGGCGAGGGGAATGCCAAAGTTACGGGTATGAACGTCCTGTTTAACGACATGTTAAAGGTATTGTTCCAGTCGCAAGTATCGACCATTGGTTATGTTGTTCTGGCCACGTTTATTATGTTCCTTATTTTGCTACGTTCGCCATTACTTGCAACGGTAGGGGTGCTGCCAAACATTTTGTCAGCAGCTATGGTTCTTGGCTTTATGGGCTTTATGGATATTCCGCTTGATATGATGACCATGACCATCGCCGCCATTATTATTGGTATTGGCGTTGATGATGCGATTCACTACCTGCACCGCTTTAAGCAAGAAATTGAGCGCGGCATGAGCACCCAAGAAGCTATTGAAACCAGCCACCACAACATTGGTATTGCGTTGTACTTTACATCGCTAACTGTGATTGTCGGTTTCTCGGTACTGAGTATGTCAAACTTCATCCCGACTATTTACTTTGGTGTTTTGACGGCACTTGCCATGATTTTGGCCCTACTCGTGAACCTAGCGGTACTGCCTAGCCTGCTGATGAAGCTCTATAAGCCAAAATACACCGACTAGAGTTTCTACACCTATAGCGGGAACTTCTATATCCCTTCAAACATTAGCCCTTTGAGCACGCATAACTTGTGTGTTATAAACTTTGCTAATTGCTATTGAAGGAATAAAAAATGCTACGCAAGCTCACTCTCTCACTTTTCTCGGCCATGGTTTTGTTTGGTCTAACTACACCAGCCCATGCTCACGCTGAAGAACCTGATCAAATCATCATGGTGGTATCAGAGCAGGTGCTAGACGCTGTTAAAGCTGAAAAAGATACCTTCAAAAACAACCCTCAGCCGCTTAAAACTAAGCTTCTAACGCTGATGGAACCTCATACAGATTTTGAATCATTCGCCAAAGGTGTGATGGGCGGCTACTACGACGAAGCTACCCCTGAACAGCGCGAAAAATTCATGCATGATTTCAAGTCAACCTTGATTGACCTTTACACCAAAGCCCTTGTTGCTTTTGAAGTGAAGGAAATGAAAGTACAAGACACAAACTACCGTAACGCTAAAAGCGCAAGCGTAGTCATGGTTGTAACGTCACCTGATGAAAACACATACCTTGTTCAGTACAGCATGCGTAAAGATGATGCTGACAAATGGGTGGTACGTAACGTGGTGCTAGACGGTGTAAACCTTGGCCTTACATACCGTAACCAGTTTAAGAGTGCGATGGAAACCAACGGCCATGACCTTGATAAGGTTATCCTAGGTTGGGCTTCAACCATGAAAGACCAAGAGCACGAAACTCAGTAAGTTTTAGAGTATTAAAAAGCCCCGCTAGCAAGCGGGGCTTTTTGTTTGTTGCTGAGTGCTTATGCACCCAAACCTTTTGAAACAATCTCGTAAGTGTTTTTCGAGAGTTTCTCTACCTTGATGATACGCTCAAGCTGGGCTTTCATCAGGTCACGGTTTGGTTGGGCAAAGCGCTTGTATTTAATAAGCGGTGCCACCAAGCGGGCTGCAATTTGCGGGTTAATGGCATCAAGCTCAATAATCTTATCGGCTAGCCATGTGTACCCTGTTCCTTCCTTGTTATGGAAGTTATGCATACCACTGCCTGTAAAGGCCCCAATAACCGAACGTACGGTGTTTGGACGGGTCATGCTAAAGCCAGGGTGCTTCACAAGCTCTTGCACTTTTGAAAGTGTGCCTGCGTTGGCGTTGCCTGACTGTACGCTGAACCATGTTTCAATCACAAGTGGATCGTCTTTCCACTTGGTGTAGAACGTATCCAAAGCTTCTTGCGCATCAGCAGTGTAAGGTGAATTTACAAGCGCTGAAAGGGCAGCAAAAACATCGGTCATGTTGTCTTGCGCTTCAAACTGGTCAGTGGCCAGTTGCACGTTACCGCTATGGCCAGCATTTAGTAGGTAGCTTAGGCATAGGTTTTTCAGGGCACGTTTGCCAATTTGTTCGGCGTTTGGTTCGTACTCTTCATCAACGATGAAAGTTTCGAACGCTTTCTTGAACAAGTCTTCAAGTTGTACGGCCAACGCATCACGCATAAAGTCGCGCGCTGTTTGTAGGGCTTCCATGTCAACTTCGTCCTGCAGTTCAGCGAGGTACGAAATTGTTGGTAAGCACAGGGCTTCTTTAGCGAGTGATGGTGGTACGTCGCCTGCAATGGCTTTTTCAAGGGTGTACTTAAAGGCTTCAACCAGCATTGGGTCGGCTTCAAGTTTTTTGCCGTTTTGCACACGTGTGGCCAAATCTTCCAGCACAATAATGCCTAGCATTTGGCTGGCATCCCAACGGTTAAAGCCGTCAGAGTCGTGCTTCATCAAGAACATCAGGTCTTCTTTGCTGTAAGGGTAGTCCAGCTTTACAGGGGCTGAGAAACCACGCAGCAGTGAAGGCACTGGCTCTTCGGTAATGTTTTCAAAAGTAATTGATTGTTCAGCATCGGTCAGGTGCAGCACGTTGGTGTCAACATCTAGGCTGGTGCTGTGTGTTACAAGCTCAAGGTCAGTACCGTCTTTGCCTACAAGGCCAAGCTTAACAGGGATGTGGAATGGCTTTTGGCCATCTTTACCTGTTTGCTTAAAGGTGAGGGTAAAGGTGTTGGCGCTTGCATCAAACTTGCTGCGGACTGAAACCTTAGGTGTGCCTTCTTGGCTGTACCAACGGCGGAACTGCTGAAGGTCAGCGCCGGTGGCATCTTCCATGGCTTTTGTAAAGTCTTCACAGGTTGCAGCTTCACCGTCGTGGCGGTCAAAGTAAAGATCTGTCCCTTTACGGAAGCCGTCTTCGCCCAAAATGGTGTGGTACATACCAATAACTTCACAGCCTTTTTCGTACACTGTTACGGTGTAGAAGTTGTTAATGCTTTGGTAGCTCTCAGGGCGGATAGGGTGCGCCATTGGGCCTGCATCTTCAGGGAACTGTACCGCACGAAGGAAACGCACGTCTTCAATACGTTTCGCTGCACGGTCGTTTAGGTCAGCTGTAAACTCAGCATCACGGAATACGGTAAAGCCTTCTTTAAGGCTAAGCTCAAACCAGCTACGGCAGGTGACGCGGTTACCTGACCAGTTGTGGAAGTACTCGTGGCCCACAATCGCTTCGATGCGCATAAAGCGGTCATCGGTTGAGGTATCAGGACTTGCCAGAACAGCGCTTGAGTTAAAGATGTTCAGACCTTTGTTTTCCATCGCGCCCATGTTAAAGGCATCAACGGCAACAATCATAAAGATATCAAGGTCATATTCACGGCCAAAGCGCTCTTCGTCCCACTTCATTGAGCGTTTAAGTGCGCCCATCGCGTAAGGGGTTTTGTGCATGTTGTGTTTTTCAGTGAACAATTGCAGCTTAACTTTACGGCCGCTCATGGTGGTGAAGCTATCTTCTAGGTGGTCAAGCTCGCCAGCAACAAGGGCAAATAGGTAGCTTGGCTTCGGGAATGGGTCTTCCCATACGGCAAAGTGGGCGCCGCCGTCAAGGTCGCCGCTATCAATCTTGTTACCGTTTGATAGAATAACTGGGTAGGTTTTCTTGTCACCCTCTAGGCGCACAGTAAACTTGCTTAGAACGTCAGGGCGGTCAAGGAAGTAGGTAATGCGGCGGAAGCCTTCAGCTTCACACTGGGTGCAAAGCATACCGCCTGAGTCACGGTATAGGCCTTCAAGGGCTGTGTTTGACTTTGGATCAATCTCAACTTCAGTTTCAAGAGTAAAGCTGTCTGGCACGCCAAAGATGGTTAGCTGCTCAGGGGTTGAGGCATATTGGTTGGTGCTAAGTTCGGCACCGTCTAGGGCAACTTTTAAAAGCTTTAGGGTATCGCCATCAAGGTCAAGGTTTTCAGCACGGGCAGCCTTTGGGTTGCGGCGCATGTGTAGCGTAGCTTTTACACGTGTGGCTGATTCGTTCAGTTTAAAATCAAGCTCGGTCTTATCAATCAAAAATGATGGTGGCGTGTAGTCTTTACGGTAAATGGTTTGGCCTTGAGTTTTGTTAGCTGCCATGGGGACATACCTCAGTTTTATTAATTATTAGGTAACCATTGTAAAGCCTTTGGCCGCACACTCAACACACTTCTTATGAAAATCACATTTTGTGGTATTCTATTGCCATAAAAATAAACAAAAGGCACCGCCACCCATGAACGACTTTATTCAATTGCAAAATGACGCCCATACATTTGTCGAGCAAGCCACAAGCTATATGGCCGTGACCTTTATTTTGGTGGTGGGCTTTATTGCCCTGACTATTTTTACAATGTTTATTCTGGATGTAACGCAAACAGCCGATGCGGTACGTCGTAACTTCCCCGTTATTGGCCGCTTTAGATCACTGTTTACAAACTTGGGTGAGTTCTTCCGCCAATACTTTTTTGCCATGGACCGTGAGGAAATGCCCTTTAACCGCGCCCAGCGCAACTGGGTTGACCGTGCGGCTGCCAATAAAATGATGACCTCGGCCTTTGGGTCAACCAACAACTGCACCACCCGTGGCAGCAGTATTTTTATTAACTGCGCATTCCCCGTGATGGATGAAGAGGCTGACCATACCCTTTACCGTGTGGTGGGTGAGGGGCGTGCCAAGACGCCGTACAAAACAAAATCATTCTTTAACATCTCAGGCATGAGCTTTGGCGCCCTTTCAGCGCCAGCTGTAAAAGCAATGTCACACGGGGCGGCCATGGCGGGCTGCTGGCTGAACACAGGCGAGGGGGGGCTTTCGCCGCACCACCTTGAAGGTGGCTGCGATGTGGTCTTCCAAATTGGTACGGCCAAATACGGCGTACGCACTAAGGATGGTCAACTTAGCGACGATAAACTGCGTGAAGTTGCAGCCCTTGACCAAGTGAAGATGTTTGAACTGAAGCTGGCCCAAGGGGCAAAGCCCGGTAAGGGCGGTATTTTGCCAGCTGAAAAAGTAACTGAAGAAATTGCGCACATTCGTGGCATTGAACCGCATACTGACTCAATTTCACCAAACCGCCACCCAGAAGTGAATAGCGTGGGCGAACTGCTTGATTTTATTAATCATATTCGTGACGTTACAGGTAAGCCCGTTGGCTTTAAAACCGTATTCGGCAGCTTTGGCTGGTTTGAAGACTTGTGTAAAGAGATTAACAAACGCGGCGTGAAATCAGCCCCTGACTTTATTACCATCGATAGCGGTGACGGTGGCACAGGCGCTGCCCCTATGGCACTGATGGATAACGTAGGCCTACTCATTCGTGAGGCCTTACCAGGCGTTGTACAAATTTTGAACGAGCATAACCTGAAGGACGAAATTAAGCTTATTGCCTCAGGTAAACTATTGATGCCAACGGATGTGGCGTGGGCCCTTTGCGCAGGCGCTGACTTTATTAACTGCGGCCGCGGTTTCATGTTTTCGGTGGGTTGTATTCAGGCGATGCGCTGTAACAAAAACACCTGCCCAACAGGGGTGACCACCCACAACGAACGTTTGCAAAAAGGCCTCGACCCACAAAGCAAAGCCGTAAAGGTAGCGAACTACGCCATGAACATGACCAAAGAGGTTGAGATTATTGCCCACTCATGCGGGGTAAAATCACCGATGTTACTAAAACCGTATCACGTACGAATTGTACAAGCAGACGGTATGAGTATTCCGCTTAGCAAAGTGAAAGTTCATATTGAGTCTCAAGAGGGAGAGTCTATCCCCGCACAACACTAGGCCGCAATATGAGGAGCCCTTATGAAAATACTCGCACTATTAACAGTTCTATTACTGGGAGGCACCAACGCCATGGCAGATGATACTCAAAACCCTGAGCAAAACTTTAAAAAAGCCATTTTTGCCGCAGGCTGCTTTTGGTGTATTGAACCTACCTACGACAACCTAGACGGCGTGCTTGAAACTATTGTTGGCTACACTGGAGGTGAGACTGAGAACCCCACCTACCAAGAAGTTGGCACAGGGACTACAGGCCATACCGAAGCTATTTTGGTGATTTATGACCCTGCTAAAGTGACCTATGAAAAACTGCTTGAGCAATTTTGGCTTAACGTTGACCCCTTCGACAGTGGTGGCCAGTTTGTAGACCGTGGCCCGCAATACCGCCCGGGTATTTTCTACTTTGATGAAGACCAGCATAAGCTTGCTGTTAAAACAGCCAATGAAGTGGAAGACCAAAAAGGCAAACGTGTGGAAGTTGAAATCACTGAAGCCAGTGCCTTTTGGCCAGCGGAAGACTACCACCAAGAGTATTACGAAAAGAACCCTATGCGCTACAAGCTCTACAAAATGGGCAGCGGGCGTGATAACCGCCTAAAGTCTATCTGGGGCGAGAAAAATAAGAACTAGGAAGTAAATAATGGCACGTATTGTTTTAACAGGTGGCAGCGGTGACCTTGGCGGTCTACTTGCGCCAAGTTTGCTTAAGCAAAACCATGATGTGGTTAATATCGATATCAATCCTTCTAAGGTTGAAGGTGTGCAAACGCATCAAGGTTCAATTACTGATAAAACTCTTGTAGCCAAAGCTATGGAAGGCGCTGATGTGCTGGTGCATATTGCGGCGTGGCACGGCATCCATGAGCCTGACCTTACGCCCTACGACTTCCATGACCTTAACGTTACGGGCACCATGACAGTCCTCGAAGAAGCTGCCCAAGCGGGATGCAAAAAGGTTGTGTTAGTTTCATCGACCAGTGTCTCAAAGCCTTATGGCGTTTATGGCCATACAAAGATTTTGAATGAAGAAATGGCTCGTGCCTATAGCCACCGCCATGGTATGGATATTGCAGTCTTGCGCCCTCGTGCATTTATTCCGTCATGGAATACAAAGGTTTATGAAAACTACACCGATTGGGCAAATTGGTTTATCCGCGGGGCGGTGCATATTGAGGATGTTGCTCAAGCCAGCGATAAGGCCATTGCGTATGTCCTGAACAACACCCTAAATACTGAGGTGCCTATTATGAATGTTGATGGCGCCTATGAATATACCGCCGATGATATTCTGAACTGGGATAGCGAAGGCGAGGGGAGTACCTTTAAAAAGCACTATGGCGAAGACGCTTATAAGCTGCTGATTGGCAAAGGCATTAAAGCCGCCACCCAACCTAAAATTTTAGATATTGAGAACACCAAAGAGCTTTTAGGGTATCAGCCTAAATATAGCTTAAAAAACCTTATCGAAGAGGTTCAGAGCCAGTAGGGCGAGTACCATAAACAAAAAGCCCCCATCGTGTGATGGGGGCTTTCTTTCGTTAGGTGTTATGCAGCAAGCTTTTTGCCCATGCGGGCAAGCAGCTGCGAAGTCGTGATGCCGAAGGCCATCATGTTGACGGCGAACTTGTCGTCGGTCACGAAGCCAGCTTCCAGAAGGGCGACCACCTTTTCGATGGTGATACCCGTCATGGGCTGCAGGTTGTTCATCACGGGCTGCTCAAGAACCTTGGGTTCCATTGCGGCCAGCTTCAAAACGGCATCCACATCACCACGGCGGGCAAACAGGATAACCGGCGAAACCTTGTGCTTGTTGAGCTGCAGGGTCTGGCTGGCCGACGAATGATAGCCCATACCGGGCGTACCACGCTTTTCGACAGCCAGGTTGTAGACCATGACAACACCGTCGACGTTGCCATAATCGGCAAAGTACATGGCGGCGGTCATGCCGTGTTCATCAACGAAGGTCGGATCGGCGCCCATTTCGATGGCGGTGGCAACATCTTCCATGATGTTTTCACTCGCGGCAATGGCCATGGCACGGTTTACGAAAGACTGAGAAGGCATAGGTTGAACTCCAAAAAGAGGAAAAAGGAAATGAATGTGCGATATTTTTGTATGAGTAAAGTGTAAGAAGGATATAGCGGACTTCAACCGCCATCATAAAGAAAGACGAAATTAAGACGCACTTTTTGCCATAATGGTACGGGCAAAGTCGAGGATGCTATTATCGCACCAAATATCGCGGGCACGGATAGGCTGCTTGAGGATAAGGTTTTCGTAGCTTTTGCAGCGTGATAGCGCTACATACACTTGCCCAGGTGCAAAGGCACCACGGCCAAGGTCAATAATCACATTCTCAAGGGTTTTGCCTTGGCTCTTGTGAATGGTTACCGCCCAAGCGAGCATCAGCGGGTACTGGGTGTAGCTGCCTGTTTCTTTTTGCTCAAGCTTGTTGGTTTTCTCATTAAACTCGTAGTCGTAAGTTGCCCATTTCTCTTGCTCTAGGGCGTACGAGCGCTTTTTACCGCCTGCTTTGAAAATGGTCACTTCAATATTTTCATCGTCAACATAGGTTACTGTCCCGATGGTGCCGTTTACCCAGCGCTTTTTAACATTATCGTTACGGGTAAACATGACCTGCGCGCCAATTTTAAGCTCAAGCTTCTCAGGCGAGGGCAGGCGGCCACGCTCAACGTTAAACTTGCCTGAGATAGCCCCCTTAAACTTGTAGCCTTTGCCGGCTAGGTTTTTAAGCTCTTGCTCGTTAAGTTCATCGGCAATTTTGTTGGTTGAGGCCAGCGTAATAGGGGTTTGGTCAAAGTCAAACTCTGAGGTATGGCGCTGGTTGATGTAGTGCAAAATATCAGGCGTTTTGCGACCAATACGAATTTTGTTAAGGGCCTGAATAAACTCAGAGTCCTTTTGGCGGAAGACCGTATCAAACTTAATAAGTTCAAAATCGGCGGCCATGTAATTTTCACTCGCGAAGAAAAACGCGCTTGAGTAATTAATGTTGTAGGCATCACGCTCGTCATTGGTCAGCACGGGCGGTAGCTGGAAAAGGTCACCAATTACGCAAACTTGCACACCACCAAAGGGGAGTGATTTATCGTTATTAAAGCGTAGGGTTTTTTCAATGCCGTCAAAAAGGTCAGCCCGCACCATCGAAATTTCATCGATAATCACAAGGTCAAGATTGCCCAGTACCTTTTTATTCCGCTTGGGCTTCATGCTGGCAATATCAACAAGGCCAGTTTTAATCCCGAAGAATGAGTGAATAGTCTGGCCACGCACGTTAAGCGCTGCAACACCAGTCGGGGCCACAACGGCCACGTTCTTTTTGGTGTTTTTACGAAAATGCTCAAGGAAGGTCGACTTACCTGTACCCGCTTTACCACTAATGAACACATTTTGGTTTGTGTTTTCAAGCAGATGTAGCGCCCGTTCAAACTCGGGCGTGAGGGTCATCTCATCTGATTTAATCTTGGGTGCTGTCGACATTTTATTAAAGTAACATACATTGAAATATTACGCAGTAATTAAGCTTTGCAACTGGGCGAATGGCTGCTATAAACTAAGGCAGTTATCAAAGTGCGGGTATAGCATAGTGGTAATGCTCTAGCCTTCCAAGCTAGCTAGAGGGGTTCGATTCCCCTTACCCGCTCCATAAATTTAAAGCCCCATGGGCTAGGCTCACTCAAACGGAGTTTCTATGACTTCAAAACCCCTCCGCGTTGCACTTTTCTCAGGTAATTATAATTACGTGCGAGATGGTGCAAACCAAGCCCTAAACCGTCTAGTTGGCTACTTGCTGCGCCAAGGCGTTGACGTGCGTGTGTATGCCCCTGTGGTAAAGCAACCTGCGTTTGAGGCGACAGGTACGCTGATTGGGGTGCCGAGTATTGCCATCCCTGGTCGTGGTGAATACCGCATTACAACGGGTTTATCAAACGAAGTTCGCCGTGATCTTGAAGCCTTTGACCCTGACGTTGTGCATATTTCATCGCCTGACCCTGCCGCACACCGTGCCGTGAGCTGGGCGAAAGAACGCAACTTGCCAGTGGTTTCATCAATTCATACCCGTTTTGAAACTTACTTAACTTATTACAACCTTTCACTGTTTGTACCGCTATTGATGGCGATTTTGCGCCGTTTGTACAAACGCTGCGACGTTCTGCTTGCGCCAGTAGAATCAACCGCCACTGTGCTGCGTGAACAAGGCATGGGCGATCATATTGAACTATGGAGCCGCGGCGTTGACCGTAACCAGTTTAACCCTGACCGCCGCAACATGGCGTGGCGCCGTCAGCATGGTATTGAAGATAACGAAATTGCCGTCACATTCCTCGGGCGTTTGGTTCTTGAAAAAGGCCTTGATGTTTTTGTGGACGTGATGAAGCGCCTGCAAAAAATGGACGTGAAGTTTCGTCCGCTCATTATTGGCGATGGCCCCGCACGTGAATGGTTTGAAGAACACCTACCAGAAGGCGTATTTGTTGGCTTTAAAGAAGGCGATGAACTTGGCGAAGCTTTGGCTTGCGGTGATGTTTTCTTTAACCCCTCAGTCACTGAAACCTTTGGCAACGTAACCCAAGAAGCTTTAAGCTGTGGTTTGCCTGTTGTTGCGGCCAGCACCACAGGGGCAAGCAACCTTGTTGAGCATGGCGTAAGCGGTATGCTTGTTGAACCAGGCGATATTGACGCCTACGCACAAGCCCTTGCCATTTACATTCAAACCCCTGAGCTTTGCCGTGAACATGGCCAAGCGGGCGTAGCCTTTACCCAGAACCGCGACTGGGACAGTATTAACAATGCTGTGCTGCAAACATACGAAAAGCTTGTATCTGGTCGTCTTCAAAAAGTAAAAGCGGCATAGCTTTACCAATCAGCCTGCATAGACTAAACTTGCCTATATTCATTAATAAATAGGTTTGCTATGCGTCTATTACTTCATACTTTTATTCTTACGTTATTGCCAACACTGGCTCTTGCTCAATCAATGCCGCAAGGGGCTGATGTTGTGTACTACCATCAAGAAACCCGCCTCAAGGGCTATTTAAATGAGCCTGCCTCGGCCACAGAAGATACACCCGTGGTTTTGCTCACACCTGCATGGAAAGGCCTGACCTTAAACTACAAACAAAAGGCTGATAAGATTGCCGCCGACACTGGCTACATCGTTATGGCGATTGATGTTTACGGGGAAGGTGTTCGCCCGCGTAGTAATGATGAAGCCGCTAAACTTTCAGGCGCATACAAAGCCAACCCCGAACTTTTCCGTGGCCGTATGATGGCCGCCGTTGATTACATGACCCGCCGCCGTAACATTAAAAACAATCAAATTGCCGTGATTGGTTTTTGCTTTGGCGGAGCAGGGGCGCTTGAGCTTGCCCGTACGGGGACTGACGTTGCAGGCGTTGTTTCATTCCACGGCAACTTAAAGTCAGCCGTGCCAGCGCAGGTTGGGGCGATTAATACAAAAGTGCTGGTATTACACGGTGCGGCAGACCCCATTGTGCCACCTGAAGAAGTGCAAGGCTTCAAAGAAGAAATGAAAGCCGCCGAAGTAAAAGACTGGCAACTTGTTGAGTATGGCAACGCCGTCCATAGCTTTACCGATAAGAACGCAGGCACTGATGTAAGCACTGGTGTTGCGTACGACCCTGTAGTTGCCAAACGTGCCTTTGCCGAAATGCACAGGTTTTTAGCAGAAGTTTTTGAACAAAAATAATACCTTTAAAAACCATAAAAGCCACCAAAACAGCAGTTTAGGGGGGCTTTTTTTATGTAAAAATAACGTTTTTAAGTGGGGCTGGGCTTGAAAAAGTAAAAAAGAGGGGTTATCTGGCCTTGCAACGGTCGTAAAACCTGATAGAATGCGCCCGTATCCTGCCATAGGTACACGAGTTTATTGTGTGGTGGGGTTGACACTTTAAATTGATACTTGAAACATCCAATAAGGAAGATAGTAAAATGGCAAAAGAAAAGTTCACGCGCACGAAACCGCATGCGAACATTGGTACCATTGGTCACGTTGACCACGG